>Ga0182736_1000405_pt1 | contig 69503 bp, 67 predicted proteins | sample eDN5th30CKraftBY_FD_128882 | JGI IMG/M metagenome (GOLD analysis project Ga0182736, IMG submission 128882) | Enriched backyard soil microbial communities from Emeryville, California, USA - eDNA 5th pass 30_C Kraft BY (version 2) (version 2) | ecosystem: Environmental > Terrestrial > Soil >... | reverse complement strand
CGGCTTCGACGGCTTCGACGGCTTCGACGGCTTCGACGGCTTCGACGGCTTCGACGGCTTCGACGGCTTCGACGGCTTCGACGGCTTCGACGGCTGTCGGAGCAACCTGGTCGTTCGCAGGCAAGTCCTCCCGGACCGAAACCGCGACGGCTTCATCACCCGCAGATCGCGGCGCGGGATTTTCGGCGGTGGCCGGCTCCGGGTCCCACAGGTCGCGCTGCAGCAGGAAAGCGGCTTCGCCGATGGCGATCGGCTCCGCACCGGATTCAGCTGTCACGCGCGCTTCGTCGTGGAACGGCACCTGCTCGCCCACATCCTCGGCAGGGTCCAACGCTTCCGCGGAGGGTGGCGAGGGTTGTTCGGCCAGCGGCGGCACCGTGCGATCGGCAGATTCGTCAATCGGCAGCGTGGCATCGCCATCGGTCGCCGCCATGGCCGCAATGCCGGATTCGCGCAGCCTCTGACCGATCTCGCGGAAATTCAGCCGCTCGGTGCTGGAAAGCGCACGCTCGGACACTGGCGGGCGGCGTTCGGCCAGACGGATCACCTTGTCGGCGGTCCGCCGCTCGGGACCAGTGGTCAATTCAAGCGCCGGCGGCTCGCCATGGAACGGATCCTCCGCATCCTCGGCCTCATCGGCGGGCAGGTCCTGCTCCCGCGGGGGTTCGCGGGCTGCGTCCGTATCGGGCGTCATTTCGCCGAAGCGCGCGACGCCGAAGCCGCGAAAGCCCTCGAAATTGCGGTCGCGGTCATAGACGGGAAGCGCCGCCAGATCGACCGGGACGCGCAGCCCGGCACCGCTCACCGGCCACAGGACCGCGCGCCCCGACCATGTGTCGCGGCGATGGAGAAGGTCGGCGATCTCGCCACCCTTTTCGAGCCCGAGCCTGTCGGCCACGTCGCGGAAATGCAGGCCGACGACATCGGCGGCCGGGCCGACCACAGAGGCAAATTCCTCGCCGATATGGGAGAAACGCCCCTCCGCATCCGTCCGCCAGACGAAGCGGACCGGCACCTGCGGCAGTTCCCGCCCATCCGCCGCCTCGGCGCTCCCCGGTGCGGCCTCGCTGAAATACCAGTCGTCATGGGGCTGGACCGCCGGCGCGGCATCGGAACCGGCCGGCTTCTCATCATCGGGAAGCGTGGGCGCGGAGTCCGATACCGGCCGGGTGTCTGCCTGTTCGATCCCGCTTGCGGCAGATGAGGACTCGGCCATGGCGGGCAGAAGCTGCGTTTCGGTCTCCTGCGTTTCGGCCAGGTCTTCTTCCTGCGGCGCGGCGACGACCATCACCAGATAGGAAGCGGGTTCGTCCAGAAGCCGCGCGACGCCGACAGCGGCCTTGCCGTTGCGCGTCGCGATCATGCGCTTGACGAGACGGTCATGGGCGCGGGAGGCATACGCGAGCAGGGCGGCGAATTCGCCCTCCGGCACGCCCATTTCGGCAAAGCCCGGCGAGGCGGCGGCCGGCAGGCCGGCGGCGTCGACCAGCGCGACCTCCTGCCCTTCCGCCGAGAGCCCGCCGATCGCAAGGGCGGCGATGTCGCCGGGGATCCGGTCTTCCTGCACCAATGCAGCGGCGAGCAGGATCGCCGACTCGCCGCCAGGCAGGCCGATCTCGCTGGCGAAGAAGGCGACGAGCTCGCTCCGGTCGGCCCTGACGATCCGCACCGCCACCGGGCGGTCTTCGCCGAGGGCTGGAAAGCCGCGCGTGGCGGCGATCTGCCGGCGTGCGACGGGCGACAGGACATCCTGCGCAGCCAGCGCATCCTCGAAACCGTCGAAACCCAGCAGCCGCGCGCCGGGGCCGTTCGCCCAGATCACCCGGTCGAGCGACGGCGGCAGGACCACAAGCGCATCGCCCGCGGCAAAGCGGGTCCGGACGAGATCGTGGACCGCAATGTCGATGAACGGGTAGGACCGCGCATTCATGTGAGACCTATCACTGGGACGCAGGTGTTAACCGTTTGGTAATAATGGAGTTCCGGGGCCTTCGTCCACCGAAGCGTGCCAACGGCCCACGCCAAACTCGGCCTTTGGTTAATGCAGGCATCCACCCCGAGCCGCGCTGCGCATCCGGAACCCTTCCGTGCATTGCAACATTTCATATTGCACTGCACAAAAACCTCCGTTATATAAGAAGCCATGACCGGAGAGGGAACACAACCCTTCCGCCCAAGGAACAGGAACGCAATCATGAGCAAAGCAGCGATGAAGCCCATCGAGAATGCGGAATTCCCGACCTTCGACGCCAGCGAGGCCACCGATCAGCTCCGTGCATTCGCCGAGAAGGGCGTGGAGCAGTCGAAGGAGGCCTACGCCAAGATCAAGGGCGTGTCGGAAGACATGCAGAAGGCGTTTGAAGAGACCTATGAGAGCGTGCGCCTCGCTTCCAGCGAAGTGACCTCCAAGTCGATCGCCACCGCCCGCGCCAATACGGCGGCGACCTTCGACCATCTCGACTCGCTGCTGGCCGTGAAATCGCTGTCCGAGCTCTTCGAGCTTCAGGGCGCCTTCGTGCGCAAGAGCTACGAGCGCCTCGCCGAGCAGGCGAAGGATTTCCAGGCGCTCTCCTCCAAGGTGACCGACGATCTCACCAAGCCGGCAAAGGGCGTGTTCGAGAAGTCCGTCAAGGAATTCAAGGTCGCCTGATGCGATCCTTGCAGATCCCTGCGGTGAGGTACCTCCTCCCACCGACCCGCGGGTAGAACGGCCGGCACCTCCTCCCGCCGGACCGACTCCAGGAAAAGACCGGGATCTCCTCCCCCCGGTCTTTTTCCTTTTTCAGGGGCGGAAATCCTCCTGCAAGACCATCGCGAAGGCCTCTGTTTCGGTCTTGAAATGCGATGCATTTGTCCGTATGGACACGGCACCTTGGACGTGCGGTTGTAGCTCAGCTGGTTAGAGCGCCGGATTGTGGATCCGGAGGTCGCTGGTTCGATCCCAGCCAACCGTACCATCAACCATCCCCACAAAGTCAGTTCGAAGCCAAGCCGGCGCGCTGCGCGGGCAGGTCGTGGCATCCCGCCATCGCTTGTGGATCGCGCCCGGATGGGTCCAGGTTCAGTCAAATCCTAACGAAATCTGAAACCTTTCCTTGAGCCGACTCGACCGAGTCTCCCCTCGCAATCCGTGAGTGGTGGGGTTCGGTCAGGACGATATGGACGAACGCTTCGAAGTTGTGATGGAGCCGAGCAATCTCTGGATGGTCTGGGACAGGGAAGAGGAAGAGCCCGCCATCTTCTTCAACAGGATCCTGGGAGGGATGAGCCCGACCGAGGCCAAGGCGGCCTGCGACCTGCTGAACCATTACGACCGGAAGCAGAAGCGGGAAGCCGCGGCCTGAAGGAGACCGGGCGGTGCGAAACATCGGTTCGCCATGCACGGTTTAAAGGCCGGCGGCGACTCCCCTGCCGCCCCCCTTGAGTACCGAGCGATGTAATGTTATTACGATGCCGTTCGGAGCATCGACGATGACGCAGAGACACGACCTGACGAAGAACCAGACCCTGGTGCTGAACGCCCTGATGAAGACGGAGGGGCCGACCAGCGCCTATTCGCTGCTCGACCAGTTGCGCGAGCACGGCTTCCGTGCGCCGCTGCAAGTCTATCGCGCGCTGGAGAAGCTGATCGAACTGGGCCTCGTCCATCGGCTCGAAAGCCTCAACTCATTCGTCGCCTGCGCCCATCCCCACGACCACAAGCATGGGCTCGTCGCCTTCGCGATCTGCGACAATTGCGGCCAGGTGGACGAATTCTCCGACGCGACGGTCGAAAAGCGCCTCAAGGGATGGGCGGCCGACCACTCATTCAAACTTTCCAAGACGACCATCGAGATGCGCGGCGCCTGCGCCAACTGCCTGGCGGCCTAGGCTTTGGCATCGAGGTCGCAATTGCTGCGGCGATCTGATGTAACGATATATTAGAACAAGCGTGCCGACAGGCTTCCTGTCCGGAAACAGAAGGAATGTTCACGATGCAACATGATGTCATCGTCATCGGCGGCAGCTATGCGGGGATGGCGGCAAGCCTTCAGCTCCTGCGCGCCTATCGCCGGGTTCTGGTGATCGACGCCGGGCTGCGCCGGAACCGGTTTGCCAGCCATTCGCACGGCTTTCTCGGCCAGGATGGCATCGATCCCGCCGAGATCGCCGGAACCGCCCGCAAACAGCTCGAAGCCTATCCGACGCTGACCTGGGTGGACGGCATCGCCGAGACGGCATCCGGTGAAAAGGATGCTTTCACCGTCAGAACCGCCACCGGCGCGCATGACGGCCGGCGGCTCCTGTTCGCCACCGGCGTGACGGACGAGCTTCCCCGGATCGACGGACTGGCGGAGCGGTGGGGCAAGAGCGTCTTCCATTGCCCTTACTGCCATGGCTACGAGCTGAATCGCGGCGCGATCGGCGTCATCGCGACGGGTCCGATGTCGCTGCACCAGGCCCAGCTCATCGCCGAATGGGGTGCGGTGACATTTCTCCTCAATGGCGCCCTCACGCTCGACGCCGCCGCCCGCAAGGACCTTGCGGCGCGTGGCGTGACGATCGAGGAAACGCCCCTCGCCCGGCTTGAAGGCCATGGTGACGTGCTGCTGGCGGACGGTCGTCGCCTGTCCTTTTCCGGCCTCTTCACGGCAACGCGCAACGCGCCCACGACATCGATCGCGGCGACGCTGGGCTGCGAGATGGAGGAGACGCCGTTCGGCACGCATATCCGCACCGACCAAATGAAGGAAACGAGCGTTCCGGGCGCCTTCGCATGCGGGGACGTGGCGCGTGTTCCACATTCGGTGTCGCTGGCGGTGGGGGACGGTGCATGGGCCGGCGCCACGATCCATCGGTCGCTGGTTTTCTGATGGATCGGCATGGAGTCCGTTGCCATGTTCCTGCCCGGATGTTAGACGTAATAACATTACGCACCTTTCCGGTGCACCGCCTCCATCGATGACCGGAACCACCCTTCCGATGCCCGAAGCCAGCATTGAATTCCGCGACCTCACTTTGGGCTATAACAGCCACCCCGCCATTCATCATCTGAACGGCGCGGTGGCCAAGGGGTCGCTGACGGCGGTGGTGGGCTCCAACGGGTCGGGCAAGTCGACGCTGATGAAGGGCATCGTCGGCATGCTGAAGCCGATGGCCGGCAGCGTCACCGTCGCGCAGGGCACCAGGCTTGCCTATCTGCCGCAGCAATCCGAGCTCGACCGTTCCTTTCCGGCCCGCGTCGTCGACCTCGTCTCGCTCGGCCTCTGGCCGCGACGGGGCTTGCTCGGCCGCTATCGCGCGGAGGACCGGCAGGCGGTTTCGGACGCGCTTTCGGCCGTGGGGCTCGGCGGTTTCGAGAAACGGCCGATCGACACGCTGTCCGGCGGCCAGTTGCAGCGCGCCCTGTTTGCACGGGTGCTGGTGCAGGACGCCGACCTCATCCTGCTGGACGAACCCTTCAATGCGATCGATGCCCGAACCGTCGCCGACCTGGTCATGCTGATCACGCGCTGGCATGGAGAGGGGCGCACGATCATGGTCGTGGTCCATGCGCTCGACCTCGTCCGCCGGCATTTTCCGGAGGCGCTGCTTCTGGCGCGCCGGCCTGTCGCCTGGGGCGATGCGCGCAAGGCGCTTTCGGCGGAAAATCTGCTGCGTGCCCGCCAGTTCCACGAGGCATGGGACGAGGACGCGCCCTGGTGTGCGCCCGAGGACCACCATCACGATCACGATGGCCATCACGACCATGCGCATGGTTCGCATGCATATGGGGCCACCGCCGACGCCGACCGCAGGGGTGCGGCCTGATGCTTGCCCTTTACGACTATCTGATCGCGCCCTTCGTCGAATTCGCCTTCATGCAGCGGGCGCTGGCCGGCGCGCTGATGCTGTCTGTCAGCGCCTGCCCGGTGGGCGTGTTCCTCATGCTGCGTCGCATGAGCCTGACCGGCGACGCCATGGCGCATGCGATCCTCCCCGGTGCCGCGGCCGGCTTCCTGCTCTACGGGCTCCAGATCGTGCCGATGACACTTGGCGGGCTGATCGCCGGCGTGATCGTGGCGCTGGGCGCGGGAACAGTCTCGCGCCTGACCGTGCAGAAGGAAGACGCCTCCATGGCGGCCTTCTACCTGATCTCGCTGGCGCTCGGCGTGCTGATCGTCTCGCTGCGAGGGTCCAATGTCGACCTCATGCATGTGCTGTTCGGCACGGTACTGGCGCTCAACAATGAGGCGCTGACGCTGATCGGCGGGATCGCCGTGGTGACGCTGGCCGCACTCGCCATCTTCTGGCGCGCGCTCGTCGCCGAATGCCTCGATCCGCTTTTCCTGCGCTCGGTGTCACGCCTCGGCCCGCCGGTCCATTTCATCTTCCTGGGGCTGGTCGTGCTCAATCTCGTCGGTGGGTTCCAGGCGCTGGGCACGCTGCTCTCGGTCGGACTGATGATGCTGCCGGCCGCCGCGGCGCGGTTCTGGACGAGCCGGGTCGGGCCGATGTGCGTGCTGGCGATCGCGATCGGCGCGGTTTCCTGCATTTCCGGCCTGCTTCTGTCCTATCACGCCTCCCTGCCGTCAGGCCCGGCGATCATCCTGTCGGCCGGCGTGATCTATATGGTTTCCATCCTTGCCGGCACGCGCGGCGTTCTCGCCACGCGCGTCCGGCACGCTTCCCACCGTACCGCCTGAAGGAATCGACCAATGTCCACGTTGATCAAGCTTGCCACCGCAGCGATCGTTATAACATTAACCCATGGCGCAGCGGCTTCGGCGGAAAACCTCAAGGTCGTCGCCAGCTTTTCCATCATTGCCGACTTCGCAAGGAATGTCGGTGGCGACCGGGTGGACATCACCACGCTGGTCGGCCCCGACGGGGACGCCCATGTCTACGAGCCCAGGCCCGCGGATGCGGCAGCCGTCGCCGCGGCCGACGTGGTGCTGGTCAACGGCCTGCAACTCGAAGGCTTCATACCGCGCCTCGTGGAGGCAAGCGGCGGCAAGGCGCCCGTGGTGGAACTGACCAGAGGTGGCGAGATGCTGAAAAGCGGCGAGGACGAGCACGACCATGCCGCTGGCGAGCATCACGGCCATCACCACCATGGCGAATTCGACCCGCATGCATGGCAATCGGTCCACAATGCCGGGATCTATGTGAAGAACATCGCCGAGGCCTTCTGCGCCGCCGATGCGGCCGGATGCGACAGCTACAAGGCCAATGCCGCAGCCTATGGCGATAAGCTGGAAGCGCTGGACGGCGAGATCAGGGCAGCCGTGGCCGAAATCCCGGAAGACAACCGGGTGGTCATCACCTCACACGACGCCTTCGGCTATTTCGAGCATGAATACGGCCTGAAGTTCCTTGCGCCGGAAGGCGTCTCGACGGAATCGGAGGCGTCCGCGGCGGACGTCGCCGCGCTCATCCGGCAGGTCAGGGAGGACAAGGCCTCGGCGATCTTCGTGGAGAACATTACCAATCCGCGCCTGATCGAGCAGATCGCGGGCGAGACCGGCGTCAAGGTTGGCGGCGCGCTCTATTCCGACGCGCTCTCCGACGCGAGCGGCCCGGCGGCGACCTATATCGACATGATGAAGCACAATGTGAACACGATCACAGGCGCGGCGTTGGGCGGCTGAGCCCGCGCGATTGCCAGGGCCGGCTTCAACTCCTTGCCGTCCGACGCCGGCTTTGACACACTCCACCCCGGTCCAAAGGAAAGGGTTCGAGCATGCGAGCAATATTGGTCCCCCTGGCAGTGCTGATGCTGACCGTCGCCGCGTCCGCATCCGACGATCCGGCCGAGGAATTCCGGAAGGCGGATCAGGCGCTGAACCACACATTCAGGGAAGTCGAGAAGCGCCTCACGGACGATGCCGACGGCAAGGCGCGTCTCATTTCGGCGCAGCGGGCATGGATCGCCTTTCGCGATGCCGAATGCACCTTCCAATCGAGCGGCGACGATGGCGGTTCAGCCGCCCCGATGGTCGTCGCCGCCTGCCGGACCACGCTGACGGCGGATAGGACCGAGCAACTGAAGGCTTATCTCAATTGCGCGGAGGGCGATCTGGCCTGTCCGGTCCCCGCCAACTGACCCGCCGGGGCGCGTCCGAACCTCCTTCGCGCCATGCGGATCGTTCGCGCGGCTGACGCGTTCCTGCCGCAGACGAAGGAGGAGGACGCCATGAACACCGCCAATCTGCAACTCGAAGGATTGTGTCTCGCAATCGCCGCCATCAACCGGAAACTGGTGGCCAAGGGGCTGTTGACGCAGGACGAGATCGACGCGGCGCTGCACGGCGCAGAGACCGCCGCGATGGCGGATGAACGTTTCGCCGAACAATTGTCGCCGGCAAACCGGGATGCAGTCTGTTTTCCGATCCGCATCCTGCGAATTGCGAACAGCGCCCAGGCCGAACATCAGTGGACGTTCACGCATCTGGCGAGAACCGTCGCCGAGACCAAGCAGCCCTATAACGACCAGCGCTGATCCCAAGCCTGCTTCCGCGACATGCCTGCCGCGCGAATCCGCGTGCCGTCGTGCCGCGCAGCAAGCTGATCCCCCAATCTGCGGCCACCAGGCACAAAAGTACATGTGGCATTTTGACTTTCAAACCAGAGGCTTGCCGCCTTGATTTCGTGACAATCGTGAACATATTGAAGGAAGCGCGCCGCGCAAATCTTCTCTCTTTCAGTCTAAATTCCCGGGTTTCCTGTCCGGGACGGAGGAATATTGCAATTGTCCAGGAATCATTATTGCCCATCGTGCCAAGCACCGCGTCCCCGGGCTGCAATACATTGCCCATGGTGCCGAAACCCATACAGCAGGCTGGTAGAGCCCGACCTGCTCTTCAGCGATCCGCGCGGCGAAACGCATTCGGGAGCACGGCTCAAGATTTGATGAAGGAATAAAATGACCAAACAGATCAAGGACAAGGCAGAAAGCCGACAGAACCTCGCCCAGGAAGCCCAGGCCCATGAGGTCGCCCTGCGAAATGCGAAAAGGCAGGCAAAGCGGGGATCGCGATTCTTCGACTTCCGGCTTTCTTGATTCCGGCAGCGACATCGGAATTCGTCGCTGCCGAGCTTTCACCGCGCCCGCGAATGTGCGGGCGGGGCTGGCAAGCCCGCTTGCGGCGCTCAGAAGAAGCCGACGGGGAAATAGCGCAGGTAGAGTTCGCCGAAGACCCCGTTGACGTTGATTTCCCGCAGCGCATAGTCGAACGCTTCGGCAAGCTCCTTCTGCTGCTGCGGAACCGCGATTGCGAGACCGCCACCGAGATATTCGCTGGCGAGATAGGGGCCGCCGGCCAGTGCACAGCAATTGCCCGACGCCGGGCTTGCCAGCCAGAATGCCAGGCGCATCCCGTCGCCGAAGGCGACATCGACCCGCCCGGCCTTGAGTTCCTCATGGAGCTTCGCCTCATCCTCGACCGGGACCGGCTTCGCATCGGCGAAATAGTCCTTCAGCAGGGCTTCGTGCTCGGAACCAGCCAACACTCCAACCCGCCGGCCCGATACAGCCCGCCACATGGGCTCGCCCAGCGACGTACCGTTTCGGGCGACGAACCGGGCGGGAAAGCGCATATAGGACCGCGTGAAGGCATATTTGGCGCGTGTCTGCGGGGTTACTGCCAGGCCGGCGATCAATGCCTCGCCCTCCCCCTTCTCCAGCGCCGGCTCCAGTTCCTCCCATGGCAATGCCTGGATCTGGCACCTGTCGAGAATGTCGAGTTCGCGGCAAAGCGCCCGCGCGAGGTCGACATGGAAGCCGGTCAGAAGGCCATTCGCATCGATGAAGTTGAACGGCGGGAAATCGACGGTCGTCAGGAAGCGGATGCGGGAAATGCCGGTGAGATTGGGCCGCACGAAGCGCTCGCCCTGGTCCCAGAGCTGGGGAACGACCGTTTCCTGCGCAGCCGCGCCGCCGCAGACAAGAAGCATGATCGCGGCAAGGATATTGCGCATATCGATATTCATCCGACGTTCGATGCGGCCGAATCTACCTGCAACCGGGACATTTGAAAGGCCGCTTTTCAAATTCCGCAAATGACCTATCATCGCCACCGGCGGCGGCCACGCGGGGAGCAAAGGCCGGCCGCCGACGGCATGGTTGGGGGATACCGTCTTTCCGTCGTTGCAGGAATTGCCAGGGTCGGGCTTTTGCCCACCCGTCGCGATCGTGCGGCGCCTGCGCGGATCGAGCCTGTCTTTTCCACTCATAGCCACCGGAGCTGGCCGTCGGATATCCGAGGTCCCGCGCCTGTGGCGAGCCGATCATGCGCATGCCTGGAGGCGGCATGTGAACGGGGCGGCAACCGCCAATTGGGGAGGCGGAGGAGGACCGATGATTGCAGACCGCAGAAAATGTGTGGAGGAAACCGCCTGACGGCCTTCTTGCCGGTCGTCCGATTGCCATATCGAACCCAGCCTCGCCCATATCCGCGTTCGACACGATCGCGGATCGGCTGGCGCTGGGAGATCACATCCTCCAGGCCGCACGGCGGCAGAGCGAGATGTGCGGCACCACCGTGCAGACCGAATTGCTGGCATCGGGCGTTGTTTCGGAGCCGGCCTATTTCGGCGCGGTGGCGGCCGTCCTGAACCTGCCCTTTCTGTCGCGCCTCGATAGCGAGGGGCTGGTATTGCGCGACGGCGATTGCACCACCCTGCTCGCGCGGCGCGGCAGCCTTCATGCGCGCTATCTCGGTGAGGACAATATTCCCCGCATCGTCATCGCGCCGGAGGAGGGCGACCTGAAGCGGCTCCACCGCCTGCTGGCGCGCGCGCCATCGCTGCGGGACAGGATCGCAATCGTCACGCCGTCGGAACTGCGGCGCGCACTGCTGCGGCGCGGCCGCCTTCATATGCTCCATCGCGTGCGGAACCTCCTCTTCGATGCGCTGCCGCATTGTTCCGCACGGGTCGTGGCAAGCGGCCTGCAGGGCTTCGGCCTCGGCATGCTGTTCTGCGCGCTTGTGGTGGGGTCGCTCTGGTATACGAGCTGGACCTGGCTCGGCATCCACCTGGCCGCCACGACATTCTTCCTGGCCTGCGTGATGCTGCGAACATTGGCGCTCGGTTCCGTTGCCGCCCCGCAATATCGGCAGCCCGACGCCGTCGATCCACGCATCATGCCTGTCTACACCGTGCTGGTCGCACTCAGGGGCGAGGCAGCCATCGTCCCGGAACTTCTGAAAGCGCTGGACCAGCTCGCCTGGCCGCGCAGCAAGCTGGAGATCAAGCTGATCTGCGAGGCGGACGATCCGGAAACCATCGCCGCGATCCGCGCGCACGAACTGCCGCCATGCGTGGAGATCATCGAGGTTCCGCCTGCGGAACCGCGCACCAAGCCGAAGGCGCTGGCCTATGCGCTTCAGGCATCGCGCGGCGATCTCGTCGTGCTCTACGATGCCGAGGACAGGCCTCATCCCTGGCAATTGATCGAGGCATGGCAGCACTTCGGGAAGCATGGCGAGGATCTCGCCTGCCTGCAGGCGCCGCTGCACATCACCAATGGCACGCGCAGCGCCATCGCCGCCATGTTCGGCTTCGAATATGCCGCGCTCTTCCGTGGGCTGCTGCCCTATCTGTCGCGCAAGGCGCTGCTCCTGCCGCTGGGCGGCACGTCTAACCATTTCCGCCGCGCCGCGCTCGACAAGATCGGTGGATGGGATCCGTTCAACGTCACCGAGGATGCCGATCTGGGCGTCCGGCTGGCGCGCTTCGGCTACCGGACGGAGACGATCCATTTTCCGACCTACGAGGCCGGGCCCGAGACGATGGACGTATGGCTGAAACAACGCACGCGATGGTTCAAGGGCTGGATGCAGACCTGGCTGGTCCATATGCGCGCTCCGGTACGGCTCGCGGGCGAGCTCGGCCTCGCCTCCTTCGTCATTTCGCAAATCCTCTTTGCGGGCATGGTCGCCTCGGCGCTGCTTCATCCGCTCCTGCTGGTGACGATCGCCTATATGGCTCTCGATTTCGCCGGCACCCACAATGTGAACGTCGTGCCGACCACGCTGTTCATGATCGACCTTGCCAGCGTGATGCTCGGCTATTCCGCCTTCCTGCTGCTCGGTCGAGCCGCCGCTGGCATGGGTTTCGGCCCGCGCTTCTGGCGGGTGGTGGCGCTGACGCCGATCTACTGGATGATGCTGTCATGGGCCGCATGGCGCGCCCTGTTCCAGCTCTTCCACAATCCGTTCCTGTGGGAGAAGACCCCGCATCCGCATGGTCTCGGAACCGATCCGCCCCTTCACGGGCGGTCCTGATCAGGTGCGGAAGTGCTTGGAGAGCTTCAGGCCCTGCGCCTGATAGTTGGATTTGAGGTCGGCGCCGTAGAGCGCATCGGGGCGCGACAGCATGTGCTCATAGACGAGCCGGCCGACAGTCTGGCCGTGTTCGAGGATGAAGGGCACCTCGTGGCTGCGCACCTCCAGCACCGCGCGGCTGCCGGTGCCGCCGGCGGCCGAATGGCCGAAGCCGGGATCGAAGAAGCCCGCATAATGGACGCGGAACTCGCCCACCAGCGGGTCGAACGGCGTCATCTCGGCCGCATAGTCGGGCGGCACATGGACAGCCTCGCGGCTGACCAGGATATAGAACTCGTCCGGATCGAGGATGATCTCGCGGTCGTTGTGGACGTGGATGGGCTCCCAGAAATCGCGCAGGTCCTGCGATGCCTTCACGTCGACGTCGATGAGGCCGGTATGGTGCTTGCCGCGATAGCCGACCAGCCCGTCCGCGTCGCCGCCCAGATCGATGGACAGCGCAATGCCGCCGCCCGAAATATCCGGTGTGTCGGACGCCACCAGCGTGTCGCGTGCATGAAGGCCCGCCAGCTCGGCCTCCGACAGGATCGCCAGGCCGCGCCGAAAGCGTATCTGCGACAGGCGCGAGCCGGCGCGCACGACGATGGGGAAGGTGCGCGGGCTCACCTCCAGCCAGAGCGGACCGGAATAACCTTCCGGGATCTTGTCGAACTCGGTGCCGCGATCGGTCATGACGCGGGTGAAGATATCGAGACGGCCGGTGGAGCTCTTCGGATTGGCGGAGGCCGATATGCCCGCCGGAAGATCGAGCCGCTCCATCAGCGGAACGATATAGACGCAACCCGTCTCCAGCACGGCGCCCTCGCCGAGCGGCACTTCATGCAGCTTCAGCCGGTCGAGCTTTTCGGCGACGCGATGGCGTCCGCCCGGCAGGAAGCTCGCACGCACGCGATAGGCGATGTCGCCCAGGCGCAGGTCGAGGCTGGCGGGCTGAATCTGGTCGGCATCGAGCGGGCGCGGCGCAGACAGCGCGCCGGCGGCGAAAAGGGCCGCGATGTCACGATCGGGAAGGATGCCTGTCTGACGTGGCAAAGGCCGCTCCATGGATCGGCCGCTGCGTCGAAATCGGCCGCGCCGAGCTTTAGCGGCATGGGCAATTGACGCAAGGCACCGGCAGGATTAAAGACCCTGTTATCCCGTGGTGATTTGGCCGGTCGGCTTGCAGCCACGTTAAACAAGTCGCTAAAGGGCCGTGTGAACCGGCGTGCGACTCGATCGCGGCCGGTTTTTTTGTTTGAGGCAGATGATGAGCATTGAACGCACGCGCAACTGGAAGCCCGCCACCACACTTGTGCATGGCGGAACCCTTCGATCGGGCTTCGGCGAAACCTCCGAGGCGATCTACCTGACGCAGGGTTTTGTCTATGAGAGTTCGGAAGCGGCGGAAGCGCGCTTCAAGGGCGAAGAGCCCGGTTTCATCTATTCGCGCTACGCCAACCCCACCGTGGACATGTTCGAGAAGCGCATGTGCGCGCTGGAAGGCGCGGAAGACGCACGCGCGACCGCATCGGGAATGGCTGCCGTCGCCGCAGCACTTCTCTGTTCGGTCAAGGCCGGCGACCATGTCGTGGCGGCCCGCGCGCTATTCGGATCGTGCCGCTGGATCGTCGACGTTCTGATGCCGAGATATGGCGTCGAATCCACGCTTGTCGACGGCACGAAGATCGAGGAATGGGAGCGCGCTGTACGGCCCAACACGAAGCTCTTCTTCCTTGAGAGCCCGACCAATCCCACGCTCGAGGTCATCGACATCGCCGCCGTGGCGAAGGTCGCCAATGCCGTCGGCGCGCGCGTCGTGGTGGACAATGTCTTCGCCACACCGTTGCAGCAGAAGCCACTGGAACTCGGCGCGCATGTCGTCGTCTATTCGGCCACCAAGCACATTGACGGCCAGGGCCGCTGCCTCGGTGGCATCGTCCTGTCCGACAAGAAGTGGATCGATGAGAACCTGCACGACTATTTCCGCCATACCGGCCCGAGCCTGTCGCCCTTCAATGCCTGGACGCTGCTGAAGGGGCTGGAGACGCTTCCGCTTCGCGTGCGCCAGCAGACCGAGACGGCGGCGCGCATCGCCGACCATCTCGCCGACCATCCGGCGGTGGAACGGGTGATCTATCCCGGCCGCAGCGACCATCCGCAGGCCGACATCATTGCGCGCCAGATGAAGGGCGGCTCGACGCTGATCTGCCTTGACGTGAAGGGCGGCAAGCAGGGCGCCTTCGGCTTCTCCAATGCGCTGGACATCGTCAAGATCTCCAACAATCTGGGCGATGCAAAGAGCCTGATCACCCATCCGGCCACGACGACGCACAAGAACCTGACGGACGAGGCCCGCGCAGAGCTGGGCATTTCCGGCGGAACGCTGCGCCTTTCGGTGGGATTGGAAGATGTGGACGACCTGATCGCCGACATCGACCAGGCGCTGGGCAAGGCGAAATAGCCGTCCTCAAATCCTGTCGCGCAGCGCGAACCAGTTGAGCGCGAGGAACAGGAGCGGCGCGCGCAGGGCGCGCCCTCCGGGAAAGGCCGGCACGCGCAGTTCCTGGAACAGACGCAGCCGGTCGCGATTGCCGGTAATGGTCTCGGCATAGAGCCGGCCGACATAGTTGGCCAGCATCACGCCATGGCCGGAATAGCCTCCGGCGGAGATAACACCCGGCATGACCTCGCGCACGAAAGGCTTGCGCGGCATGGTGATGCCCACCGACCCGCCCCATGCATGGGTGATCTCCACATCCTTCAGCGCCGGATAAAGCTCGGCGATCTGGCGGCGGATCTGGTCGGCAATGTCCTGCGGGTTCTTCGCGCCATAGACCTCGCGCCCGCCGAACAGCAGGCGTCCATCCGGCGAGCGCCGGAAATAGCGCACCACGAAGCGGGAATCGTCGACCGACTCGCCGCCCGGCAGCACCGGGCTCTCATCGCCGAGCGGCACCGTCGCGCCGATGAAGGAGCCGATCGGCATGACATGGGCTGCCGTCTGCTGCTCGAGATCGCCGCCATGCGCGTTGACGGCGATCAGCGCCCGGTCGGCCGTGACCGTGCCGCGCGCCGTTTCCACGACGACCTTGCCGGTGCGCTTGGCGATGCGGGTGGCGGCCGTCCTTTCATGCAGGCGCGCACCGGCCGCCGCGGCCGCCCGCGCGGTGCCGACCGCAAGCTTGAGCGGATGGATATGGCCGGTGCCGGAATCGCGCACCGCGCCGAAATAAGCATCGCTGCCCAGCGCGGCCGCCGTCGCCTCCCGGTCGAGGAAGGTCAGTTTCGCATAGCCGAAGCGCTCGGCCATGATGTCCCCATGGGCGCGATAGGCCGCGACATAGCGCGCCTTGTGCGCGGCGGAGATCTGGCCCGGCCGGAAGTCGATTTCGATGCCGTTGGCAGCGGTGAAGTCCAGAAGGTGTGTCTTTGCCTCCTCCGCAAGGTCGAACAGCACCCTGGCGCGCTCCAGGCCCAGTTCGGCCTCCAGCTCTTCCGCCCATGCCCGCTGGCCGGTTCCCATCTGGCCGCCATTGCGGCCGGAAGCGCCATCGCCGAGGCGGTGCGCCTCGACCAGAACGACGTCGACGCCCGCTTTCGCCAGATGCGCCGCGGCCGAAAGGCCCGTATAGCCGCCGCCCACGATCACCACATCGGCGGTGGTGTCGCCGTCCAGCGGCTCATATTGCGGCCGTTCGCCGACCGTTGCCTCATACCATGAGACGCCGGGCGAGATGGGAGACTGGTAGGTCATGCCTTGGCGACCTGTGGAGTGGAAAATCCGTGTAGGCACTGTTCGCCAGCTTGGAAAGGCCAAAACTGCGCCTGCGGTGCCGATCACCGCTCCTCGGCCAGGAGATTGAGATAGGCGGGATCGAACTGGGCGAAGTCCGCCAGCCTGTCGAAATTGGGGATGAAGGCCTCCGATTCCGTCCACATCGCCAGATTGGTCGCGCGCAGGTCCTGTACCGTGCGATTGGTGTGGACGACCGACAGACCCAGAATGTCGGCGAGTTCCGGCTGCGTCAGCGGAAAGCGGAAGCGCCCGTCCGCCGCCAGGCCGACCACGTCCAGCCTCAGATAGAGTTCGCAAAAGAGATGGGCCAGCCGCTGCACCGGCGTATGCCGGCCGATGAGCGCCGTCATCTTCCGCTGGACCGCGGCATCGATCGTCGTGACCAGCCACAGCAGCCGCGCCAGATGCGGCGCCTGCTCGGTGATCTGCTGTATATTGGGATGCGGAATGAAAACGACCTCGCAATCGCTCAGCGCGACGATGCTGTGGTCCATCCGCTTGAGCAGGAAGCCGTGGAGATCGACAAAATCGCCGGGAACGTGAAGCGCGGTGATCTGGCGTGCGCCGCTTGCGGTGTGAAGCGCCCGCGCCGCCCACCCGGTTTGCAGCAGGCAGCTCCAGGCGGGGCGCGACCCTTCGGCGATGATCTCCGCCCCCTTGGCATAGCGGGCCTTGCGCTGGACCAGCGCCGAAAGCATATGCCTCTCAGCGTCGCAAAGCGTATCGCGCCGGCCCAGGACGCGGCAAAGCAGGTCTATGGCTGGTGTCATGATGTGCCGCCTCGTTGCGGCTATGAAATATGCGGCCGCATCTGTTTGTAAAGCTCTTCTGGGTCGGTGACCCCCGACTGGAAGAGGATTATCAGGCGGCTGCCGCGCTCCTGCACGACATCGTCCGTCTCTCCATGCGCGGAAAGGCGCCTGAGCACCTTTTCCAGCATGGTGATATCGGCGCCCGAAATGACGCCCTTGAATGGACCAGACAATGCCGCTTTCCCCTCGATCAGCAACGTGTCCGGAAGGGTTTATGGCGATGGCCACAGCCGTCAACATCATTTGATATGAGACGATCGCATATTTGCAGGGGAATGGCCTTAACGTGCAAAATCCGGCCTGCTCGCTGCCCGCGCGCCAACTTTCGAGGGCTGCGGCTCGGCGACACGGGCAGGTGCCGCGGCAAGCAGGCTGGGCACCGGCACGATCGCCCCCGCAAACTCCAGGCCGGGATGGCCGAAACGGGCGAACATGCTCGAGCAGTCGGTCCGCGCCGGCTCGTCGGCGGTAGCCGCCTGCGCCATGGACTGCTCGTGCAACTGGAGCAATTGCGTCGGGAGCATGGCCGAGCCCGCCTGCATCAGCGCCTGCACCAGGTTTCTGTCGTCGATGACATAGCCAGGGCAGTCTTCCACCGCGATCATGATGCGGACGACGACCGCCTCGACGCCGCGCTGCTTCTCGGCCCGAGCAATCTTCTCCCAGTCGGGCGGCGGCAGACCCATGCGCCTGAAATGCTCGTTCATCCGTTGCTCGCGCTCGCCCGCCGCCACCGGCAGCGCAGCAAAGCAACATGCAATCATGGCCACAAGCGCGCGCATGCGTTCCTCCCCTGCAGCCAGGATCACACCACCCGGCTCGCCAGGCAATTCCGCCGATCGGCGTAGAGAGCGGACTGTTAAGCTCTGGTGCGAGTTTATCACGCCTAAAGCAGCGGTTGCGGCTGGACCGCGTTTTCTGAACTGCTAAGCTGCGCCAATCGCGAGTTCCTGAAAGCGGTCTGTTGCGGCTGGACCGCGTTTTCTGAACTGCTAAGCTAACGATCAGACGCTCGACCGGAACCGCACGGTTGCGGCTGGACCGCGTTTTCTGAACTGCTAAGCTGCAATCTCGCCATCAGCGAAGACCCTTCCAGTTGCGGCTGGACCGCGTTTTCTGAACTGCTAAGCTACGAGGATGTATTTCGATTCCTTGATGGCAGTTGCGGCTGGACCGCGTTTTCTGAACTGCTAAGCTCGGATCGTGCCGCGGTCGGCACGCGCCGTGGTTGCGGCTGGACCGCGTTTTCTGAACTGCTAAGCTGACGCCTTGACGTCGACACTGCGGCCTCTCGTTGCGGCTGGACCGCGTTTTCTGAACTGCTAAGCTGCGTTCGGGTATGAAGTGCTGCGTGCCATGGTTGCGGCTGGACCGCGTTTTCTGAACTGCTAAGCTCCGGAACAGGTTATTAATGCGGTGTATGAGGTTGCGGCTGGACCGCGTTTTCTGAACTGCTAAGCTCGATGAATTGCGCGATTGCTGGTCAAACATGTTGCGGCTGGACCGCGTTTTCTGAACTGCTAAGCTAAGCGCCTTCTCATCCATCCAATCCGTCAGGTTGCGGCTGGACCGCGTTTTCTGAACTGCTAAGCTTTATGCGCTTGCGCACACAAGCGAGCATTGGTTGCGGCTGGACCGCGTTTTCTGAACTGCTAAGCTAGTGCGCTGTCTCCGGATGGTCTTCATCGAGTTGCGGCTGGACCGCGTTTTCTGAACTGCTAAGCTGATCGAGGACAACTACCGCAATGCCATGAAGTTGCGGCTGGACCGCGTTTTCTGAACTGCTAAGCTCTGGTGTATGCCAGTGAAAAGGTCGGCTCCGTTGCGGCTGGACCGCGTTTTCTGAACTGCTAAGCTCGCCCCTGGTGTGTCTCCCAGGAATATCCCGTTGCGGCTGGACCGCGTTTTCTGAACTGCTAAGCTCGATCGGCGCTCAAGATCCTGGTTTCAAAGGGATTTTGGGCGCTGGCGAGTGGCAGGAAATGTTGCATTGTTTCAGAAAAGAGCCAGTTGTTCGGGGTTTTTCTGGCGTCTTCGCCGCATTTGGTCGGAGAAACGCACGATGTTTTCATATTGCCTGTCGGTAAACTGAAACACGAAGACGTCGCCGCGGGCCGGGAGGTTGCTCTCGATCTTGCGGACATAGGAATCGAACTGTTCCTTGCCGTTGCAGAAGCGAAGATAGTTGGAAAACTGGCTCATTTCAAAGCCGATATCCAGCAGATACATGCGGAAATCATGCGCTGCCTTGCGCTGCTTCTTCGTCTCCACAGGCAGGTCGAACGTCACCAGCAGCCACATCAGCCTATAGGCAGACAGGTGCGTCGGTCCGCCTCCCTCTGTTTGCGTCGCGAGCGTGGTCATTCGCCGTCGCGCCCCAGCATGGCCAGCGCCAGTTGAGACGGTGCGCGTGGCAGGTCGAGCACGGCCTCGCCTGTCTCGAAGGCAGTGGCCACAGAATGGACGAAGCGGCCTGCCTGCACTGAAAGCGGGCTCGTCCCGTCCGGTGTTTCGAGATCGAAGGTGGCAATGCGCGCCAGTTGCTGCTTCGTGCCGGTGTCGACAGCAACGGCGCCTGCTTCAACCAGATTGCGCACCATCCGGTCGACCAGCGGCCGGTAGGGCTCCATCAGGTCGTCGGCCAGCGCGAAGGCGTTGGCGCGATTACTGTGGTGGATGCCCAATGTCGGGTGAAGGCCGGCGGCGCAGATGGCGCGCGACAGGACGGCGCGCAGCACCGTGTAGCCATAGTTCAGCAGCGCATTGACGCCGTCACCATCCGCGTCGCGACGGAAATCCGGCCCCATCATGGCTTGCCAATAGCGCCGCGCCGCCTGTGCCTCGAGATTGTCGGGATCGCCGGAGCGCACCTTGCGCGCCAAGAGGGCGAAGGCGCCTGCCTCCGCTCCGGTGGAGGCCAGAACGACGCCTTGCATGGTGATCTTCGCGGCCACGATGCGTTGCCAGAGCTGCTTGTTCAGCGGTCTGGACGCCTCGGCCTGCGCCCGCATCCGCGCGCCCTGGAGATGGTGGCCGGCAAGCGGCCACAGGCAGGTGACCGGCGCATGGTTCGGAGCGCAGATGATGACCGGCACGCTGCGTTCCGCCAGCTTGACGAAAAGATTGTTCGACCATGTCAGGCCGTGGGCATGGGCGATGAGCGCGCCGACGTCGTCCAGCGGGATGCGGCCCTTTTCCTCATGACCCGCGCTTACGGTCAGGAAACCGCGATGCACCGCAAGGTGCAGCCCATCGGTTGAAATGTCGACGACGCGATCCATCCATCAAGGATGACACAACTTTACCGTGCAATCCGCAAAAAGATTCACCTTTGGTTAACCACGCGGTCCCGGATCGAACAGCTGGCCGATCTCGTCGACGCGAACCTGACGGGCATTGATGGCCTTCAATCCGCTGGCTGCCTTGGAGACATATTTGAACGGATCGTTCGGCTCGGTGTCCCGCGCCTTCAGCGCGCCGGCTTCATTATGCGCTGCAAGATAGATCTGGCCTGCGGTGTTGAACTTGACGACGCGATAGATGATCCGCTCGCCGCTGCCATCCGCCGCCACGGCATCGTCCTGCTTCAGCGAGAGCATTTTCTTCGCCGTCGGATATTGCTGCCGTACAGCCGATTGCCAGCCGGGCTGGTGCGCGTCGAAGGTGGTCACAACCTCCGACACCCATTTGCCGTCCGGCAGCCGCCAGACATCGTAGCGATGGTTGGAATCGCCCTTGTAGCCCTTATACGCCCTGCCCGCCTCGTCGCGGATGGGGATGGTCTTCAGCGGCTCGATCACGCGGATATGGCGCAGATTGCGGAAGGGATTTGGCTTGCCCTCCAGCCGCTCCTGCCCAGCCAGGCGATGTACGGCCTGCTCGAAGTCGCGCCCCGACAGCCCGTAGGTCGCCTCCTGCAAGGCCTCGCGCAATTGCCGGTCGCGGATTCCATCGAGGTCCTTCGCCGCCTTGAAAGCGGAAAGCGGCTTGCGGCTGACGACGAGGTCGTTGCCCTTCTCGTCCTTCTCTCCGGTCAGTCCGTAGGCGGTGTCATTGTGCAGCTTGCCGGCCGTCTGGCCTCCGCCATGGGAGACGGTGCCGTGATCCGGACGATGGCTCACCAAAGCGGCGTTCACCTTGAAGCGCAGTTCCTCGCGAAAGCCCGGCCAGGGATCGCCGATCTTCGCCACGACGCGCTCGGCGCCCTCCTTTTCCAGCGCGGCGGAGGCGGTGGCGATCTTCTGGATCAGCGAGCGGCTGGTGCAGGCGATCACGAAGGCGTCGATCGCGTGGTGGCGATGGTCCTTGCAGTTCTTTTCCTTCACCGGATCGCCACCGCCGATATTATGATCGGGCAGCAATTCGTTGAGCCCCCATTTGCGCCGCAGCATCTCGGTCATCCGGCCGGGCAGCGCACGCACGCGGCTGTGCTTGCGCAGCAGACCTTCGGCATCCGCCTCCTCCGTAGGGTAGAGCGAGGCCAGATAGGTCAGCGCCATGCGCGCACCATATTGCATGTCGGTCAGCTGGCGGGCGAGAAAGCCCTCCTGTTCGGCGAATTTCTCCATCGCATCGCGGGCGAAGCGCCAGCTCTTGTTGCGTGGCAGGGCGCCGGCGCGGGCGAGCACCTCGTCATAGCGGGAGGCCCATTCGGCAATCTCGGCCGGGGCACGGTTGCGCTTCTGGCGATTGGCCGCCGTCAGGCAAAGGATCTTGTTCGCCTCGCTGTCGTCCAGGGTTTTCGAATAGGGCAGAATATGGTCGACATCGACCTGCGCCGTAAACAGCATCGCGGCGGTGATCGGCTCGCCGGAATAGATACAGACCCGGTTGAGCGGCTGATCCCTGTTCAGCTCCTCCCACAGTTTCAGCCGCAGCCTGTTGTAGCCTGTATCGGGCTGGCCAAGTTCCGCGAGCTTCGTTGAACGTTCCTCCGCATCGCGCGTGTTCTTGCGTATCTTCCGGTCGATCTCGTCCTTCTGCCTGTCCGACAGCTTCAGTTCGCGTCCGAGCTCGATGGCGATGCGGTCCGGCTTGCCATAGTGGCGGATCAGCGCGTTCACGACGCGGCGCAACTGGTTCAGCGCGATATGGACGGAGGGGTTGGTGATGCGGCCCTTGAAGATGTCATAGACATCGTCCGGATTGCCGGTGCCGGGCGGAATGTGGCGCTCCAGCACCTCCTGATAGTTGGGCAGAGCCTCATATCCCGGAAAATTGCGGTCGCCTTTGTCCGAATGGTCATAGCCGCAGCGCCGCGCCGCTTCCGCCTCGGTAATCACGGCGCCGTCTTTATCGGTCTCGTTCTTCAGCGCGTCGGTCAGCGCTCCAAGCCGGCCGAAGCCCTCCGGCAGCGACACCTTCGCAACAGCGCTGGCCTGCTCCGCGTCCAGGCCGCACTGTTCGACCAGCCACTCCCGCAATGTGACGAGGTCTTCCTCGTCGCGCAGCCGGGACAGGATTTCCCACTGCTTGTCGGAGCTGAAACCGGACCAGCGATTGCCGAAACATTTCTTGTCGCTCATCGCGACATGGATCTCGTCGCCGAGAAGACCGGTGCGTGTCTCGCTTTCCTTATTGAAGCGGAACTCCGCGCCGAGCTTGAGCGCCTTGCGCAGGCCGGTGAAAGAAGCGGTCCTGGCCGAACGCAGCTTGTGCACGAGCGTATCGCGCTGCTCGGTGGTGAGCTTGCGGGCCTGCTGGTCCTCGCCGACCAGCGCCAGTTCGTTCACCTCCTTGTAGAGCCGAAAAGCCTGGAACAGCGGATGCGCCCTGGCGAGCCGCGTCTCATCCGGATTGTAGCTGCACCGCCCGGCGACGACGGGCTTCAATGGCCGCTGGTAGAAGATGATGGCGCGCAGATGCGTGATGCGCTCATCGTCCAGAAGGTCGGGATGGTAGCGTGCCTGCGCCTCGCAGACCCGGTCGAATTCGCGCTCCAGTTCGGCGCGCGAGGGGTAGAAATCGTAGCCGTCGCCCTTGGCATCTTCCCCGGTTTCAGGCCGCAGCCGGGTGCGGATGGATTTGCCCTCCAGCCGCCGCCCGTGCAGGAACTGGCCGAAGGTCTGCGCGCCCGCATCAAGCATCGCCTTGCCCAGCCGGTTGACGCCGACTTCGATCTTGCCCTGATCGTTGTCGCGGCGATCCGTCTTGCGGTTCGACTTGAAGCCACGCCGCTGGTTGAGATTGAACAGCACACGGCCGATCTGATGCGGTGTGAGCTTTTCGCCCAGCGCTCGCGCCCGGAGCCCGTGGACGCTTGCCGACATATCGCCGGTCTTGCCGGGCGCCCTGGGACCGCCATTCTTGCTCCTGCCGTCATTGGTATCCCTCACGAGCTGCCGCCGCGCCTCTTCGTCGGCCGGCATCAATCCATATTCGGTGAGGGTCCGCAGCAAAGCGGCGCGGCGGGAAAGATAACGGTCCCGCCGCCTGCGCATCGCCCGCGCCGCGCGCCGGTCCACTGCGAGTGAAGCACCCGATTTCGGCTCGCGCCCGTCGCCGAATATCCGCGCACCGATGGCGATGATGGAACCCTGCTGGGTTTCCAGCGGTTCGCCCACGGTGTCGATGAGGCACCAACCCAGAGAATCCGTGCCAAGGTCTATGCCGAGCGTAATCATGATTTCCCCCTCCCTAGTCCCCATAAGAATAGTTGACATCGGGCGGAGTTTTTTGCTAGCTTTTTTCTGTTCAGAAAACGCGGTCCAGCCGTTAACAAGCTGGAACAGCACCAGATAAGGCCCACGCTCCGGCGTGGGCTTTTTGCATTGCGGGACAGAATCCCCCAATAGACTGGCTGAGCTATCTGCGAATACTGGAGCGGGCGAAGGGAATCGAACCCTCGTATGCAGCTTGGGAAGCTATACCTATTTTAATCTTTCAACGTCTTTGCCTGTAAAACACAGCCCGAAGCAGGCACATTTTGTTCAATGAAATCAGTACCGGTGTAAAACCGTTTCACCGGCTGGGAACGCTCTCACCTGCCGTGCATTGTCAGCGCGGAGTATGTGTTTTGCGTCTCGATCCCCTCGATAAGAAATTCGATCACCCGCTGTTCATCCGCCGCAAGGACGGCCACCTTGCGGTCGTCAACAGCGTCGCTCAGGCCGCAGACGTGCTGCTCAACAACTGGCCGGGCAGTCAGAGTCGCAAGGCGCACTACGCCGCGCGCGAAGCCTGCCTGAAGGCGCTGCAAGGTCTGGATGACGCGAGGAAGGCGCGAGAGGCGTTGGAAGCTGCTGCCAAGGCTGCCGGCGCGCTGGAGCGCATGCCGCGCGTCATCACCGATTTCCTGCCGAAGAAGCCCACTTCATAGTTCTCGGCGCGGCCACGACGACTGAAGGCTCGTCGGCTTCATCAGCGAAAAGCTGATATCCCGATCTGGCTTCCCTGCATCTCGGCACTTTGGACAGAACACATGCGGCCGAAGATCATCCGCCAGCGATGAATGGTCCATGCCTAGCCGGTGTGCCAGCGGCACCAGGTTAAGCCTGCCGCGGTGGTTGCACCCGAATGTATTGCAGTGGACCCAGATTTCGTGGCCGGTGGCAATCACAATGCCAATGGTGCTGATGGAGAGCGGATAGGTGATCTCTGGAAGACGGAAAGGCTTCATAGCGGCTCATCTCGCCACACCGGCCGCCTGATCGTGTCGATACGCACCAGCCTGCGCAGCGTGCCACCATCGCTCGCGCGAGGATCCTCCAGCCGCAGATCAATGCGACCGTTGCCATCGCAGCCGGTGCACTTCCAGTTGTAATGGTCGACGATGCTGTCGCAGTCGATATCGCCGAATGCCTCGCGCAGATCCGCAAGCAGGAAATAGCGCCGCTGCTTGCAATAGCGGCACCAGATCAGCGCATAGCGCGCGTTCCTTTCGGCTTGCGAGATCAGGTAGTCTTTTTTGCGGTGAGGGTCCGGCATGAGAACGAAAATAGAACATCGCACCGGCAAGAGTCGAGAGGGCTAGCTTGCCGACAGGATGTCGCAGTGGCAGATTGCGCCCATGTGCAATCTCTACAACGTCACCACGAACCAGGAAGCGATCCGGCGGCTGTTCCGGATCGACCTCGACAACATCGGCAATCTTCAGCCGTCGCTCGATGTCTATCCAGACCGCATGGCGCCGATCATCCGCAACACGATGGCCGGCCTAGAACTGGCAATACTGAGATGGGGCCTGCCGTCTTCCTCCAAGGCGCTGTTCGACGCCACGGTGAAGCGCGCCGAGAAGCTGCGGGCGAAGGGCAAGGAAGTCGATTTCGACCAGTTGCTGAAGATGGAGCCGGACGGCGGCACCACGAATGTGCGCAACACCTCCAGCAAGCACTGGCGACGGTGGCTGGATGAAGAGAACCGCTGCCTGGTGCCCGTCACTAGCTTTGCCGAGCCGGACCCTGCCAGCAAGGTTGAGGGCGGTCGGACGCCGAATGCATGGTTCGCGCGGGATGAGAGCCGGCCGTTGATGTTCTTTGCCGGGATATGGGTGCCGCAGTGGCTGAGCGTGCGGAAAGTTAGGGATGGCATCACCACTGACGATCTCTATGCCTTCCTTACGACAGAGCCGAACGGTGTGGTCGCGCCGATCCATCAGAAGGCGATGCCGGTCCTGCTGACCGAGCCGGACGAATTGGAGGCGTGGATGAACGCGCCATGGGCGGAGGCGAAAGCGCTGCAACGGCCGCTACCCGACGACATGCTGATGATCGTGGATGCGCCCAAGGCCGATGGAGAGCCGCCGCAGGTTGCCGCGCCGGCACAAGCGAGCTTGTTCTGATATCGACGACACGGCTTTCCCGTGTTGACGCAACTTATGGAAAACTTGCGTCGCGCGATCGCACCATCAGGGTTTCATGCTCTACCGTCCGCAGAATACTTTCCACCCTATCGATGATGTCATTTGTGATATCAACGACCGATCGCCCCGTCAGAGGACCGGCGTCATAGTATACTAGGAAACCGGATAGCCGAAGTGTATGAATTAGGTGTCCTTTGGGACCAGTTGTTCCGTAAATGAGCTCTTGTGTATGAATATTCCACTGCGGGAAAAGGCTCATAGACCCACCATCCGGATCGAAATCTATTGTCCCTCCGCCATCCATCGCCGCGACAACCGCGCCAATTCTGCAAGATAGACGGTGTTTTCGCTGGGCTGCCTTAGACAGATCACACAGCAGGTCATCGCCCCCGTCGTATTGAGCACTTCTCGGGTAGACCTGAAAATCGCGAAATACCTGCTTGAGGCCATCGGGGACAACGCGCAGCTTTGCTTCGAAGTCCCTTGGATCTCCGCCAATTGGAAAATAGTCGGATCTAGTCGCAACCCGCCCAGTTATTGCTTCGACCGATGTACAAAGAATCTGGTCAAGCGCATGCCGCAAATCATTCACAGCGGTGAAGGCGATATGCCTCAGCTCCGCTGGTAAGGGATTTGCGAAGGTCGCCTTATAGGTCTTCCATCCCGTCTTGGGGTCTACACTTACAGTGCGTTCAGCATGGTTGGCCTCGAAGTACGCCTCGGCGATCTGCCCAAAACGAACAATCGCCCCGCGCGTCTGCGTGAGTAAAAACTTCGGACTCTCGAAAGTGTCGTGGCCTAACATCAAACCAAAATTTACGACATACTTACCATGCTTGGAAGCCAAAGAAATCTCAGGCAAACTCCTCCCTCACGGCGTTAACCCACCGGCCTTTCCTCGCGGCGAATCCAAGGGACGATGGAGCGCACCCGTTCAACGCCAATAGATGTGGTCACCCATAGCAACGTCCGGGTTTGTTGGCGGGCTCGCATAGGCTGAAAACGCAAAAAAGCCCCGCCAGCCGGAGCCAGCGGGGCGTGTTAATTTTCTCGACCAGATTTGAGGCAGGCTAAGGCGGCGGCCTGCCGGTCATTGTATAGTAGGCGCCAGCCGCGCCCGCAGCGGCAGCAAGCAGCGCCTTGCCAACGCTCCACATCGCCCGGCCGAGCGAGCCGGCGAACATAACGCGATCTCTAACCTTCTCCAGCTCCGCTGTGGTTGGTCTGATGGCCTCGACGCTCCTCTCCACGGCACCCAGCCTGTGCGTGATGCCGATCACCTCGCGCTCTGTCCGCTCCTGCGCTTCATAGCCACGCCGACGCCCTTCCGATGCCTCCTTCTGGGCAGAGACGATGTCTGCAAGCATCCGCTCGATCGATTTGAGCCGTTCATCCAGTCGCGCAATTTCGACTTCCATGTTCTCGTCCGCCATTCGCCCATTGCCCTGTCATGCGATTTTCAGAAGGTCGGTTCGGTCACGGCTTCCAGCCGCACCAGGCGGTGCCGAGCCGGTTATGCGTGTTGATGCGGTCGAGCTCGGCGCGGGGCGTAATCTCGGTGGCATCACGGCGCGGCTGATTGTGGTCGCACCAGATGCGCCGTGGATCGTCCGGGGCCGCCGTAGACGCGCAGCCGGCCAGCAGCAGGACGAAGATCAGCGCCTTGCCCATTTCAGCGCCTCCTGCCGAGCATCGTCATCGGACATGCCTGCCGCTTCCCGCTCGGCCGCATTTGCCTCGCGATGCATCTCAAGCTGCTCCTCTTTCGAGGCGAGCTTGTCCTTGAGCGACTTGTTCTCCGCCTTGGCGGCACCATCGCTGCGGCCTTTGACGTAGAGCGCGACAGCACCGACGAGCGCGGCGACGATGCCGGCAATCAGGCCGTTGCCAATGACGAGCGAGATGAGCGTGTCCATCATTCGCCTCCCGCATCGATCGGCTGCAACGGAACGGTCTGTCCCGCCAGCGCGTGGGAACAGTCGCCGAGGAACTGAATATGGCCGTCTCGAACGAAGGAATGGCATTGCTTGCAGGAGAAGCCGGGTGTGCCGGCGGCATCATCCTCAGCGCAGTAGGTGCACCAACAACTATCGCCCGGCTTGTGGCCGGGCACGAAATGCCCAGATCGGACAAGGATGGAAGGTGAGAATGTCGGGCGGTCATAGTTGCCGTCGAAGTCCCATGACGGGCTCTCAGCGGGGCGAACGCGTACCTGATGAAGTTCCTTGCATCCCGGACACCAGAAGGCGACAAGCCCGCCTCCCAGCGTCCGGAGAACACCGCGCGCGCCCATCAGCGTGCCCACCCGAACTTGCTGGCGAGCCAGTACCAGCCCTCCACCGCAAACGGGATGCCCCAGCCGATCAACTGCGACAGCCAGAAGACGAGCTCCGGGTCAGCGATGATATCGGCCTGTTCCTCCGGCAGTATCCAGCCCATGATCACTAGCGGCATGCTGATGTAGCGCAGGAAGATGCGAATGATGGGTGCCATGGTCAGCCCCTCCCGAGGATGATGTTGATGAGACGCTGCCAGAAGCCCAAAGCCTGCGGCGCGGGCTCGACAGGAGGGGATGTTGGCGCGGGGGACGGTTTCACCGAGGTCTGTTCGCCATACCCCTCCGCCTTGAGCAGCGCGTCGAACTGCTGCGCATAACCGGCGATCAGGTCGGCACGGTCCGTCCCATTGACGATGCGCCGGGCGCCGACGAACTCCGACCGCTGGAGCGTGATGTAGTCGCCCAGGTTCTTGCCGGTGAAGGTGCCGAACTTCATGCCCTGCACGAGGATGCGCACGGCAATCTCCGGCTTCTCCGCAAGCTGCGGTTCCTTGACCAGGTCAAGCCCAAGCCGCTTGGACCAGTAGGCGTAGTTGGCCCGCCCGGTGATCTGCACGAAGCCGCGACCGAGGAACTTCTTGCCGTCGCCTTTGACGGTGTTGCCGAGATCCTTGCGGCCTTCATACCGTTTCTGCGCGGCGCTCGGCCCCCAGATTTCGCGCATGTATTTGAAGCCGCCTGTCTCGTGGCATCCGGTCGCCAGCACATAGGCGCACTGGTTGCGAAGCAGGTCGTTCTTCGCGCATTCGCTGATGATCAGCCGCGCGGAAGCGCTGCCGAGGGTGATCGACATGGCATTCTCCAAATTGTTGATGTTGGGTGCGCTGGACCTAGGCCAGCAACGCACTAATGTTCACTGCGGTGGGAACTCGGTCCCTTCCCGCTAACGTCCCTGTAGGCGGTCGGCCCAAGCCCCCTCGCTCAAAGCCGGCCGCCTATATGGGAACCATTTCATCGCAACGCTGTTACGCGACGGACTGGCAAGTGCCCCTCGACAGTCATCCTCCGGTCGTCCCTACGCCGGAGCAGGGCGGCCAGCTTTATCAGCCACACACACTCTCCAAAGCCGGTCGCCTCCCCTTCCCAGATTTCAGATGAGGGCAGAAAAAAGGCCCGCGTGAAGCGAGCCTTAGCGCGTCCTACGCGCGTGGAACGACGGCGATTTTTTACTTAAGCCACGGCAACGCGTCTTCTGGCAATGGCGAGCGTAGTTTTTCCTTTTTGAGGATTTCCAGCAGAGTATCTCTATACATTCGAGCACCATCTAGATCGTCCAGAATGAACTTCCTATCTTGGTCCTCCCGCCTATATTTGAGAATTCTATGGCGTAGAGCAACCAAGGGTATGATCGCGTCTGGGCCCAGGGCCGCAGGATCAAGATTCGCCAATGCATGGTCGAGCGCATCGAAATTGCGCTGGCTGTAGACGATACCGAAATCGGCCGGATGACGACTGTGCTTCTCTAATGCCACCAGCGAATCATAGGCATGGCTCGCGAGACGCTCCGCTGTTTCTATAGCCCGGCGCCGCTCAGACTTTTGGCCTATCCTTTGGCTGCGGTGGATTAAATAGGTGGTCAAAACAATGAATATCGTCCCAATTGCGGTAATCCAATCCGGCAAGCCTCCCCAACTCACTCCGGCCCCTCCCCGTGCCTGCTATCCAAGTAATCACGCGCGGCCTGAAGGTGTCTCTTGCGCCAGCTTGACTAAGCCATTCAATGCCGCCGCCAAAGTTTCAGCCGACTTTAGTGGCATTGCGATTCTGCATCGTATCTCCACTGGACCGATGCCCGACCCATCGAAGTCTGATGCCAAGCCGATGACAACCATCCCGTCGTCGGCATGAAGCTCTGCGATGATATCGGCAAAAACGAGAGGGAACTCTTCCCCGTCGATCATATTGAAGCCGACCTTCTTCATGGCTTGCACTCCACTACATCGCAGAGTGCGTCTGCCAAAAGCTCTGAGCGTTTCATCCTCGCTCTTGCGGTAAGATGAAAGTTGGTGTCGAGCATATCGCCCTCGGAAGCAAACCCATCGCCTTCCGGTGAAATGAATGAGCCGCCACAATCGCTGAACATCTTCGACGCATCCGCCAAGATAGCTTTAGCCGACGCGACGTGGAACCCGGTCACCGGCTGTTCAGTCGTGTCGCCCGGCTGCACCAACTGCTACGCGATGAAGCTCGCCGGCACCCGGCTGAAACATCACTCAAGCCGCGCCGGCCTGACGGTCGACAGCAAGGCTGGACCGGTCTGGAACGGCAAGGTGCGGCTCAACGAACAGTGGCTCGACCAGCCCCTCCGCTGGACGCTTCCGCGCATGATCTTCGTCTGCGCCCATGGCGACCTGTTCCACGAAAGCGTGCCCGACGAATGGATCGACCGCGTCTTCGCCGTCATGGCGCTGACACCGCAGCACACCTACCAGGTCCTGTCGAAGCGGAGCGCGCGCATGCGCGCATATGTGAGCGGCTTCACTTGCGACGGAGCTCGGCGCCTGAATATCGCAGCCGCAGCTGGCCGCATGATGGAAGATGGCGACAACGCGCATGACTATGTCGCCAACGCTCCATGGCCCCTCCCCAACGTCTGGCTCGGCGTCTCTGCTGAGGATCAGGCTCGCGCCGACGAGCGGATTCCCGACCTTCTGGCGACGCCAGCTGCCATCCGCTTCGTCTCGGCTGAGCCACTGCTGGGGCCTATTGACTTTGAAACGGCGTGGGTCGGCGAGAATGCGCTCTATAGCGAATGCTGGGGTGATTGCGCGTGGTGCGAGAAAGGCCATCCTCCTCTTCACAATTGCCATCGAGGACGCCAATCGAGCGCAGATTTCATGCGTGGGCGCTCCGGTCTCGAGTGGATCATCACTGGCGGCGAGAGCGGTCCTGGCGCCCGCCCGATGCACCCAGACTGGGCCCGCCAGATCCGCGATCAATGCGCCGCCGCCGGTGTGCCGTTCTTCTTCAAGCAGTGGGGAAGCTGGTCTGCCGTGTCGCAGATGTCAGAGGATGACATCGATCGCTGCTATCCGCCGCTCCGCGAGCGGCACCCAGAAGAAACCCGGCACTGCCTCGTCGATCATCACGTGCTCCATGCCGATGGCTCCCGGCACGGCATCACTGACCGCGACACCTTCCTGCAAGGCACGGGCGCAATGACCATGTTCGAGGTCGGCAAGAAGCGTGCCGGCCGCCTTCTCGACGGCATCGAGCACAATGGCATGCCCCAGCGCGAGGTGCCGGCGCTATGACCATCGCCTGCCACGACGGCCGCAACCAGGTCTGCTGTGACGCCTGCCCCGCCAGCTATCCGAATTCCTATCTGGACGAGGACTGGAGCGTCATGATCGCCGACGCCAAGACGGCAGGCTGGTCCATCCGCAAAGCTGCACCGACGCGCGATGCCGGCGACACCGCTGACCTGTTCGGCAAGCCGCCGCGCATCGCAGGCAGCGCGCGGGAGGAACCATACACTCACACCTGCCCCGCCTGCGCGCGGCCGGCCGAAGGCGGGAGGCTGTTGTGAGCCGCCGTCCGTCCGTCCGCGAAGCAGATCTGAAGACGGCCTTGGCAGCGCTGCGCGCTTCCGGCATCGAACCTGTGTCGCTAGACATCCGACCGGACGGCACCCAGCGTTGGCACTTTACGAAACCGGCCGGCAGTGATGAAGATGACCTTGACCGCGAGTTGGAGGCGTTCGAGGCGAAGCATGGTTATGGTTGAGCTGAAGGGCCTGCATACGGTCAAGGCTAAAGGTCGCGTCTACTATTATGCCTGGCGCGGCGGCCCGCGCATCCAGACCGAAGCTGCCCCCGGCACGCCGGACTTCATGCGCGCCTACAATCAGGCGATCGAAGATCACCGCGCGCCGGATCCGGACCGGTTCCGCGCCGTCGTCAAAACCTACCGCAAGAGCCCGGACTATCTGAAGCTCGCTACATCGACGCAGCGCAACTGGAGCCGCTGGCTCGACCGGATCGAAGATCACTTCGGCGAGCTGCGCATCGCCCAGTTCAATCGCACCGAGCGGATCCGCCAGGTCATCCGCAAGTGGCGCGGCGCCTATGCAGCGACGCCGCGCAATGCCGACTATGCGATGCAGGTGCTGTCGCGCGTCTGCGCCCACGGCGTGGATCCGCAGGGCAAGCTGGTGGCGAACCCATGCGAAGGCATCAAGCATCTCTATGATGCCGACCGGTCGGAGATCATCTGGACCGAAACCGACATCGTGCAGCTGGAGCCAACCGCCTCCGAAGAGATCAAATGGGCGGTCCAGCTCGCCGCGAACACTGGCCTTCGCATGGGCGACCTGGTGCGCCTGTCGTGGTCGCATGTCCACGAGCACGAGATCATCCTGACTACCGGCAAAAGCCGCCACAAACGCGAAGCCGTCATCCCGCTGCATGACGACCTGCGAGCCCTGCTGAAGCGCATCCCGCGCCGCTCCACCGCCGTGCTGACATCGTCGCGCGAGCACCCATGGACCGAGAACGGCCTCGGCAGTTCGTTTAACAAAGCCAAGATCGATGCCAGCCTCGACAAGCGCGACCTGCATTTCCACGACCTGCGCGGCACGGCAGTCACCCGCTTTTACATTGCCGGTCTGTCGACACGCGTCATCGCGGAAATCATGGCATGGGAAGAGACGACGGTGGAGCGAATTATTCGCCGCTACGTGGACCGCAAGGCAGCCACGCTCGACACCATCCGGAAGCTCCGGAAGGCCAAACGGCGAACATAAGGTGTAAAACTTGCTGTAAAACCGCCTGAAAATCGGAAAGCCAAAATCAGGCGCAAAGCCTTGTGTATCAAGGTGGAGCGGGCGAAGGGAATCGAACCCTCGTATGCAGCTTGGGAAGCTGCCGTTCTACCATTGAACTACGCCCGCATGCGCTTCATTCATCGGCGAGATCGGCGCATCGTGTCAAGGGTATCGCATCGCGAACGCATGGCAGTTAGCCACGCTTGACGGCCGCCGCGAAGCACACCAAATCTGCGGCCATCTCACATCAGCAGAGACCATCCTTGGCCGCACTCAAGTCGCTCATCGAATCCCGCCGCTTCGAGACGGCGATCATGTTTCTCATCGTGCTGAATGCCATCACGCTCGGGCTCGAGACGTCGGAAACCATGCGGGCGCGCTTCGGCGGGCTGATGCGCATCGTGGATGGGGCCATCCTGTCGATCTTCGTGGCGGAACTGGCCGCCCGCGCGCTGGTCTATCGCCACCGGTTCTTCCACGATCCGTGGCGCGTCTTCGACCTCGTCGTCGTCGGCATCGCGCTGGTGCCGGCGACCGGCGGCCTGTCGGTGCTGCGCGCCCTGCGCATCCTGCGCGTGCTTCGGCTCATCAGCATCGTGCCGTCGCTGCGCCGGGTGGTGACGGGCTTCATCGCGGCGCTGCCGGGCATGGGCTCCATCATGCTGCTGCTGGCGCTGATGTTCTACGTGTTCGCGGTGATGGCGACCAATCTCTACGGCGCTTCCTTCCCCGACCGTTTCGGCACGCTGGGAGATTCGCTCTACACGCTGTTCCAGGTGATGACGCTGGAAGGCTGGTCGGATGGCGTGGTGCGGCCGATCATGGAGATCTATCCGTCGGCCTGGCTGTTCTTCATCCCCTTCATCATCGCCACCTCCTTCACGGCGCTCAACCTGTTCATCGGCGTAATCGTGTCGGCGATGGAGGAGGAGCACGACGCGCAGGAAACCGCCGAGCGCCAGGAGATACAGGACGACCAGGCGGCGATCCTCACGGAATTGCGCGCCCTACGAGCGGAGATCGGCGAATTGCGCGCCGGCAAGGCGCAATAGATTCACTTTTCCGGAAAGGCCGCCGCTTCGAAGATGATCGCCGGGTCCTGCTCGCCCACCACGGCATCGTCGCGATCCGCATAGGGGATGGAGAGCAGGATGTGACGGATCGCCGCCAGCCGGGCGCGGCGCTTGTCGTTGGAGCGGATGACGGTCCAGGGCGCATAGGGCGTGTGGGTGCGCTCGAACATCAGGTCGCGCGCCTGCGAATAGGCATCCCATTTGGCGATGCCCGCAATGTCGATGGGCGAGAACTTCCAGTTCTTCAGCTTGCTGTGCCGGCGGTCGTGAAAGCGCTCGAGCTGCGCTTCCTGCCCGACATCGAGCCAGAACTTGAACAGCCTGATCCCGTCGCTGACGATGGACATTTCGAACTGCGGCGCTTCGTCGAGGAATTTCTGATGCTGCTCGGGCGTGCAGAAGCCCATCACCGGCTCCACGCCGGCGCGATTGTACCAGGAGCGGTCGAAGGTGACGAACTCGCCCGCAGTAGGGAAATGCGCGATATAGCGCTGGAAATACCACTGGCCGCGCTCGGTCTCGGTGGGCTTGGGAAGGGCGACGTTGCGCGCCGTGCGCGGGTTCATGTACTGGCGCAGCACGAAGATCGTGCCGCCCTTGCCAGCCGCGTCGCGGCCCTCGAACAATGCCACGACGCGCTCGCCGCTCGCCTGCAGCCAGCTCTGGAGCTTCACGAGTTCCTCCTGAAGGACCTCGAGCTCCTCTTCATACACATCCTTTTTCATCTTCTTGTCATAGGGATAGCCTCCCGATGCCAGCGCCTTGTCCTCTATCCAGCCGGGCAGTTTCGGGTCGTCGATATCGAATACCCGTTCCTTGCCGTCGATCTTGATGGAGACAGGCTTGTTGCCACCGGTGTCTTGCGCTTGACCCATGATTTCCGTCCGTCGCGTTGCATGCCGTTTGAACGCCGATGCTATGGTGGCGCGGAACCGACGACAAGTCGATGGCGGAGCGGGAAGGCAGGAAATGGCTGAGGAACAGGCGGGGGACCCGCGGGCAAGGATCGGCACGCGTCTGTGGCACGCGCGCTGGACGCTGGCCGCCGCGGCCGTGGCGCTGGCAGCGACGGTTCTTTCGCCATGGAGCGGATGGATCGCCGCGGCGGGGTTCGTGCTGGTGCTGGCCGCGACCCTCTTCTCACCGCGGCGCAGCAGCGTGGAGCGGGCCGCCGCGCGCCAGGCCAAGGCGGCGGCCTCCGCACTCGAGGGGCTTTCCGGCGAACGGCTTGCCGCAGCCGTGCCCGATCCGCTGATCGTGTTCGACCGGCGCGGCGTCGTCGTCCACGCCAACGCCTCGACACAGATGGCTTTTGCCGGCATCCAGCCGGGCATAGACCTGCAACTGCGCTTCCGCGCGCCGGAGATGCAGGCCCTCATCCAGCAGGTGCTGGAAGGCGGATCGCCGGAGACGATCGAATATGCCGAGCGCCTGCCTATCGAACGCCTGTTCCGCATCACCGCGCGCCCCGTCGGCGAAGGCAGCGTGCTCAACGTCATCATCTTCCGCGACCAGAGCGAGGCGCGGCGGATCGACCGCATGCGGGCGGACTTCATCGCCAATGCCAGCCACGAACTGCGCACGCCGCTGGCGACGATCTCCGGCTTCATCGAGACGCTGCGCGGTCCGGCGCGGGAAGATCCCGCCGCGCGCGAGCGCTTCCTCGGCATCATGCACAGCCAGACGCTGCGCATGGCCCGGCTGATCGACGACCTGCTCTCACTGTCGCGCATCGAGATGACGCCCTTCGTGGGCAGCGGCGACATGATCGATCTCAAGACGGTCGTCGGCTCCGTCATCGACGCGCTGAACCCGCTCGCCACGGAACTGGGCATGACGATCCGGAAGGATTTCGCGGACGACGCCATGATGGTGCAGGGCAGCCGGGACCAGTTGTTCCAGGTGTTCGAAAACCTCATCGAGAACGCCTGCAAATACGGACAGTCCGGCGGGCGGGTCGACATTTCGCTCGCGGTCGTCTCGCCCGGCGGCAAGCGCGAGGCCGAGGTGACGGTGCGCGACTACGGGCCGGGCATAGCGGAGGAACATATTCCGCGCGTCACCGAGCGCTTCTACCGGGTGGATGCGGAAGCCAGCCGCACGCAGAAGGGAACCGGGCTCGGCCTGTCGATCGTCAAGCATATATTGACGCGGCACCATGGCCGCCTGTCGATCCGGTCGACTTTGGGCGAAGGCGCGACCTTCACCGTGCATCTGCCGCTGAGCTGAAACGGGCCGGACCTCAGATTGGCCGCCTGTTTTCACGCATATCATCTCCCGAAAACCGGTCGGGCCCTCGGATGCATGCGCTAGCTATTTGATTATCCGGCAAAATCCGCTGCCCCCTCCTGTCACCGGACTGAGACACAGGTTTCTTTTTCCTGTCACCTCATTAGCCTACATACTGGCGATTCTTACCCGCTGGAGGCTTGAGGTCCGATGCATATTGTCCGCGCCTATGACGAGGATCTCAAATTCCTTTCGAGCCGCATCGCCGCGATGGGCGGCCTCGCCGAGCGGATGGTCGAGCAATCGGTCGCCGCGCTGGTGAACTCCGACAGCGGCAGCGCCAAGAAGGTCGTGGCCGACGATGCGATACTGGATACCGCGCAGCGCGAGATCGACGACAAGGCGGTGGCGATCATCGCAAGGCGGCAGCCGCTCGCCGACGATCTACGCGAGGTGATCGGCGCACTGCGTATCGCCTCCGACCTCGAGCGCGTCGGCGATCTTGGCAAGAATATCGCCAAGCGTGTGGTGGCCGTGACCACGCAGCAGCAGCCGATCCGGCTCTTCCGGGGCATCGAGTCACTGGCCGAGCTGGCGCTGACCCAGTTGAAGGACGTGCTCGACCTCTATGCCTCGCGCGATGTCGGCGCGCTGGGCGTCGTGCGCAATCGCGACGACGAGATCGACGCCATGTACACGTCGCTGTTCCGCGAGCTCCTGACCTATATGATGGAGGACCCGCGCAACATCACCTCGTGCACTCACCTGCTGTTCTGCGCCAAGAACATCGAGCGCATCGGCGACCACGCCACCAATATCGCCGAGACGGTGTACTATATCGCAACGGCGCAGCAGATGCCCGCCGACCGCCCCAAGGGCGACAAGAGTCACGTCGTCACCCTGGCTTGAGGGCGAGCGGAACACCGTTCGACGTTTGCGCTGCCCCTCATCGCCCTGCCGGGCACTTCTCCCCGTGAACGGGGAGAAGAACGCTTCCGTTTGCTTTCCGCCCCTTCTGCGACGTGGGCGATTGATAAAAGTGGGAACCCTCTCCTCCCGTTTTACGGGGAGAGCGTGACGGCAGCCGGGTGAGGAGCGGCGCAAAGGGCGGAAATCAGAAATCTCCGGAGCCCATCAGACGCGGCGCGCAGGTTGGCCTCAGCGGGCGCGACGGCGCTCCGAAACCGGCTGGTAGGCGAGCTTGGAATGGTAGCCGCAATAGGGTCCGCTCTCGCCGGACTCATTGCCGCAGAAGCTGAAATCTTCGGCCAGCGGATCGCCATTCGGCCACTTGCAGGTGCGTTCCGTCAGTTCCGTCAGCACCAGGCGGCGCGAAATGGGGATCACGACGTCTGCGGCGGGTCGCAGGACCTGCCGCGCGACGGGCTCGACATCGAATTGCGCCTGCAGCGCGGTGGCGCCGATCGTCGTGGTGACCGTACGGGTCACCCGCGCCACGCCCTGCTTGCCGCCGCTATTGGCCGACACGACCTTCTTGGGCCTCACCGCCGCCGTGGCGGCACGGCCGCGCCCCGACAGCTTGAGACGATGAACCTTGCCGATCACGGCATTGCGGCTGACGCCGCCAAGCTGCGCGGCGATCTGGCTGGCGCTCAGTCCCTCGGACCAGAGCTTGCTCAGAAGTTCGACCCTCTCATCGGTCCAGTTCATGAGGACATCCACTCCTTCGTGAACCGCGCAGAATCGGAATCCATCATCGACCCGGCAACGACCGGGCGACACCACATTTACGCTTCTAGGAAATCCGCCGCACGAAGTCTTGTTATCTCGGCCCTGAAACTACCCCATCGGTTGACTCGGTGACAAGAGTCACCACGATTTGTGGAATTGGATTCGATGGTTTTCCCCAACTTGGCTTGCCTCCCGCGGCACCGGCGCGGAAACCCAGCTTTGCGTTGACTTTCCAGCGGAAAACCTCAATAAACGCGGCCAAGCGCCGCCCATTGGGCGGCTTTTTTGGTTCGACGGTTCACTTTGCCTTGCGAAGCTGTTTCGAACCGTGATCTGACATGCCGTGAACGACATGGGGACAGTGATGAGCAGTTCGGCGCTTTTCGACACATTCGCCCGTGCGCCGCTTGCCTTCGAGCGGGGCGAAGGCTCCTGGCTGGAAACCACCGACGGTACCCGATATCTCGATTTCGCCGGCGGCGTGGCGGTGAATTCGCTGGGTCACAGCCATCCGCATCTGCTTGCCGCGCTCACCGAGCAGGCCGGCAAATTGTGGCATGTCTCCAACCTCTATGACGTGCCGGGGCAGCAAAAGCTGGGCGAGCGGCTTACCGCAAACAGCTTCGCCGACAAGGTGTTCTTCACCAATTCGGGCGCCGAGGCGCTGGAGGCCGCAATCAAGACCGCGCGGCGCTACCAATTCGTCTCCGGCCATCCCGAGCGCTTCCGCATCGTCACCTTCGAGGGCGCCTTCCACGGCCGCACCCTGGCGACCATCGCCGCCGGCGGCCAAGCGAAATATCTGGAGGGCTTCGGCCCCAAGGTCGAGGGCTTCGACCAGGTGCCGTTCGACGACATGGACGCACTGATGAAGGCGATCGTGCCGGAAACGGCCGCATTGCTGATCGAGCCGGTGCAGGGCGAAGGCGGCATCCGCGAAGTCCCCGCCGCGATGCTGCGGCGGCTGCGCGAGATCTGCGACGAACGCGGCATGCTGCTGATCTATGACGAGGTCCAGTGCGGCATCGGCCGCACCGGCAAGCTCTTCGCCTATGAATGGTCGGGCGTGGAGCCCGACATCATGGCCATCGCCAAGGGCATTGGCGGCGGTTTCCCCATGGGCGCCTGCCTGGCCACGGCGGAAGCGGCGAAGGGCATGACGGCGGGCACGCATGGCAGCACCTTCGGCGGCAATCCGCTGGCGATGGCGGTGGGCAATGCGGTGCTGGACGTCGTGCTGGAAGACGGTTTCCTCGACGAGGTGAAGCGCAAGGCGCTGATGCTGAAGCAGGGGCTGGCCTCGATCATCGACGAGTTCCCGACCGTGTTCGAGGGCATTCGCGGCACCGGCCTGATGCTGGGCCTGAAATGCCGCGTGCCGAACAATACGGTGAACGCGGCCCTGCGCGACCAGAAGCTGCTGGCCGTGCCGGCCGGCGACAATGTGGTCAGGCTGCTGCCGCCGCTCAATGTCACCGACGGCGACATCCGCACCGCGCTCGACGCGATCCGGGCCGGCGCGAAGACCCTCGCGGCGCAGCCCGCCTAGAGCATTTCCACCTTTCATAGAGCCGCGGGAATGCTCTATCCCTTTGTTTTTACGCAATTCCGAACGCAAAACCGCTACGCACCCTTGCTGGAATTGCTCTAGGAGCCCGCCGATGAGCCTGCGCCACTTCACCGACCTTTCGACCGTCCCGGCGCAGGAACTGCGCGCCATCCTGAACGATGCCGGCGCCCGCAAGGCCCGCCTCAGGGATGGCGAGCGCGAATATCCGCTGGCCGGCAGGGTGCTGGCGATGATCTTCGAGAAGCCCTCGACGCGCACCCGCGTTTCCTTCGATGTCGGCATGCGCCAGCTCGGCGGCGAAACGATCATGCTGACCGGAACCGAGATGCAGCTCGGCCGCTCCGAGACGATCGCCGACACGGCCAGGGTCCTGTCGCGCTATGTCGATGCGATCATGATCCGCACGACCGAACATGATCGCCTGCTCGAGCTGACGGAACACGCCACGGTGCCGGTGATCAACGGCCTGACGGACACCACACATCCCTGCCAGATCATGGCCGACCTGATGACCTATGAGGAGCATCGCGGCCCGGTGAAGGATCGCCTTTTCGCCTGGACCGGCGACGGCAACAATGTGCTGCACTCGCTGGTGGAGGCTTCGGCGCGCTTCGATTTCCGTCTCAATATCGCCGTGCCGGGCGGCAGCGAGCCAGACAGCCGCTTCATCGACTGGGCGAACGCCAATGGCGGCCGCGTTTCCTTCTCCCCCGATGCCGTGGCGGCGGTCAGCGGCGCCGATTGCGTGGTGACCGACACCTGGGTGTCGATGGGCCAGGAGCACCGCGCGCGCGGTCACAATGTCTTCCAGCCCTATCAGGTCAATGCCGAGCTGATGGCGCATGCGAAGCCCGACGCGCTGTTCATGCATTGTCTGCCGGCGCATCGCGGCGAGGAAGTCACCGACGAGGTGATCGACGGCCCGCATTCGGTGGTCTTCGACGAGGCGGAGAACCGCCTCCACGCGCAGAAGGCGGTGCTCGCCTGGTGTCTCGGCGCCTGACGGCGGCTTGATCCGGCGGCACGGCCTTCCTATCTGGGGGCCTTGCACGGCATGTGTACGGGAAGGCTGGATCGGACCAGGCGCATCACGCCCCGTCCGCAGGCGGCCATTGCAGGATCAGGACAGTGAACGAACAGAACCCCGCCCTCGGCGATTTCGGATTTTCGGGTGACGACCATGTCGTTCCCTTCGAGGTCGGCGCGCTCGACGTGCGCGGCCGCGCCGTCCAGCTCGGCCCCATCCTCGACCAGATCCTCGAACGCCATACCTATCCCGAGCCGGTCGCGCGCCTGCTGGCGGAGGCCGTGACGCTGACGGTGCTGCTCGGCACTTCGCTGAAATTCGACGGCCGCTTCATCCTGCAGACCCGTTCCGACGGGCCAGTGGACATGCTGGTGGCCGATCTCGCCACCCCCGGTTCGGTGCGCGCCTATGCACGCTTCGACGAAGAGCGGCTGGCCGACGCCGTGGCGCGCAACGAAACCGCGCCGGAAGATCTTCTGGGCGCCGGCGTGATGGCCCTCACCATCGACCAGGGCGTGCACACGCAGCGCTATCAGGGCATCGTCGAACTCGACCGCACCTCGCTGGAAGAGGTGGCGCGGCTCTATTTCCGCCAATCGGAGCAGATCCCCACCGACGTGCGGCTGGCCGTCGCCAAGCAGATGGTGCGCGGCGAGGCGGGCCAGCGGGAGCATTGGCGCGCCGGCGGCGCATTGATTCAGTTCCTGCCCGACTCGCCGGAGCGGATGCGCCTGCCCGACCTCCCGGGCGGCAATGGCGACGACGATGACGGCATCTCCGCCGATGACAGCTGGCAGACGGCGCAGGTGCTGTTCGGCACGGTGGAGAGCGCCGAGCTCACCGACCCGACGGTCGGTACGGAGCGGCTGCTCTACCGCCTGTTCCACGAGCACGGCGTGCGCGTCTATCCCGGCACCGGCGTGCGCGACGAATGCTCCTGCTCGCGCGAGAAGATCCGCGACATCCTCAAGGGCTTCACCGCCGAGGAGATCACCGACAGTATCGAGGACGGGCAGATCGAGGTGACGTGCGAATTCTGCTCGACGCGCTACAGCTTCGATCCCGCCGAGTTTTCGCCGACCGGCGGCACGCTTAATTGAGCTTGCTGCTGGTCGGAATATCCGGCGAAAGGCGGGCCGGCGGCACGCTCAACTAAGCTTGCTGCCGGTCGGAATATCCAGCGAAAGGCAGGCCGGCGGCACGTTCAATTGAGCGAGCGGCGGCGGTCGGGGATATCCAGCGAGAAGGCGGGAATGGCGACGTCGAAGGCATCACCTTCCATGTCGATCATCGTATAGCGCCCGACCATGATGCCTGACGGCGTGGCGAGGGGACATCCGGACGTATATTGGTAGCTGTCGCCGGGATTGAGCTCCGGCTGCTCGCCCACGACGCCCGGCCCCCTCACCTCCTCGATGCGGCCGGCGGCATCGGTGATGTGCCAGTAACGCGAGACCAGCGTCACCGCTCGGTCGGAATTATTGGCGATCGTGATGCGATAGGCCCAGAAATAGCGGTGGGCGGCCGGGTCCGACCGATCGGCCATGAAGGACGGTTCGACTTCCACCGTGATATCCTGCGTCACCGCGCGATACATGCTTCCCGCATTCCTTTCGGCATGCGCTCCCTATCGGCGGCCAATATGGCGCTGATGCGGCGGTCTGGCGAGCGGACTGCCGAGGATTTTTCTCAACCACCATGTCGGCTAGTGTGCCTGTCCCACGTCCTTGACGCGAGAAAGGTCAGACATGCTCTATGCCATCCTCTGCTACAATGAAGAAGCCATCACCTCCGCCTGGTCGAAGGAGGAGGACGACGCCGTCATGGGCCGCCTGATGAAGGTGCAGGACGGATTGCGCCAACAGGGCAAGCTCGGCCCCGTCGCGCGCCTCTTACCCACCACGGCGGCGACGACGCTGCGCAAGAGCGGCGAGGCGCCGATCGTGATCGACGGCCCCTTTGCCGAGACGAAGGAACAGCTGCTCGGCTTCTACATGGTCGATGTCGGCTCGCTCGACGAGGCGCTGGGCATCGCCAACGATCTCGCAACCGCCAATCCGGGTGTCGGCTCCTACGAAATCCGGCCTGTTTCCATCTTTTTCCAGAACGGCACATGACGGACATCGCCTGGATCCACAATGCTCTTTCCGCCGCCCGGCCGCAGGCGGTTGCGGCGCTGCTGCGTTATTTCCGCGATCTCGACACGGCGGAAGAGGCGTTTCAGGACGCCTGCCTGCGGGCGCTGAAAAGCTGGCCGAAGAACGGCCCGCCCCGCGACCCGGCGGCGTGGCTGATCTTCGTCGGCCGCAATGCGGCGATCGACCAGGTGCGCAAGCAGAGCAGGACGACCGCCCTGCCCGACGACGACAAGATCTCCGACCTCGACGATGCCGAGGCCAGCATGGCGGAGCGGCTCGACGGATCGGACTATCGCGACGACGTGCTGCGGCTGCTCTTCGTGTGCTGCCATCCCGACCTGCCGGCCACGCAGCAGATCGCGCTGGCGCTGCGCATCGTGTCGGGCCTCAGCGTGAACCAGATCGCACGTGCCTTCCTCGTCTCGGACGCGGCCATGGAGCAGCGCATCACGCGGGCCAAGGGACGGGTTGCGCGCGGCAATGTGCCGTTCGAGGCGCCGGGCGCGGTGGAGCGCTCGGAACGCTTCGCAGCGGTGGCGGCGATGATCTATCTCGTCTTCAACGAAGGCTATTCGGCCGACGGCGACGAACAGCCCGCCCGCTCGCCGCTCTGCGACGAGGCGATCCGGCTGGCGCGGCTGCTGCTGCGGCTTTTCCCTACCGAGCCGGAGATGATGGGCCTTCTGGCGCTGATGCTGCTGCAGCATGCCCGCCGCGCCGCGCGTTTCGACGCCGAGGGGCAGGTGGTGCTGCTGGACGACCAGGACCGCAAGCTCTGGAGCGGCAAGATGATCGCCGAGGGGCTGGCGCTGATCGACAAGGCGCTGCGCCACCGCAGGCCCGTCCCTTATCAGGTGCAGGCGGCCATAGCAGCGCTTCATGCCCGCGCGCAGCGGCCGGAAGATACCGACTGGACCGAGATCGACATCCTCTATGCCACGCTGGAGGTGATGCAGCCTTCGCCGGTGATCACGCTCAACCGGTCGGTGGCGGTGGCGAAGCTGCGCGGGCCGCAGGCAGCGCTCGACATGATCGAGCCGCTGGCGGCGAAGCTTGACAGCTATTTCAACTTCCACGGCGTGCGCGGGGCCTATCTGCTGCAACTGGGCCGGAAGGGGGATGCCCGCGAGGCGTTCGACCGCGCCATCGCGCTGGCCCGCACGCCCGCCGAGGCGGCGCATATCCGCACCCATCTCGACCGGCTGATCGCCGACAGCACAACGCCGAAGCGCGCCGCCGCGCAAAAATAACGTGGCCGGATGTCGGCGCTGCCTCACCCAGCACGTCCTTGGAACATCATCAAGAGGAGAGTTCGATGACCATCGCCAAAGCCGAACATGAACTGGTTCTCGAGCGCGAATTCGACGCGCCGCCCGCCAAGGTATTCAAATGCTGGACCGATCCGGAGCTGATGAAGCAGTGGTTCGTGCCCCGGCCATGGACGATCAAGAAGATCGAGAACGACTATCGCCCCGGCGGCAGGTCCATGCTGGTGATGGCCGATCCCGATGGCAAGGAATATCCGAATCCTGGCGTGATCCTGGAATTCGTGCAGGACCGCAAGATCGTCACCACCGACGCCTTCACCGAAGGCTGGATCCCGGCAGGCCCATTCATGGTCGCGGAAGTGACCTTCGAGGAACTGCCCGGCGGCCGCACCAAATATACGGCGAAGGCCCGCCACTGGACCGAGGAAGCGCGCAAGCAGCACGAGCAGATGGGCTTCCACGAGGGTTGGGGGCAAACCGCCGACCAGCTCGCGGAGCTGCTGAAGACGATATGAGACGAAGGGGCGGCATCGACCGCCCCTTTCGTCCTAGAGCGGCCAGAAGAACAGGATCGTCGGCACGCCGACGGCGATCACCAGCAGCTCCAGCGGCAGGCCGACGCGCCAGTAGTCGCGGAACCGATAGCCGCCCGGGCCCATGATGATGGTGTTGTTTTTGTGGCCGATGGGGGTGAGGAAACCGCAGGTGGCGGCGACCGCGACGCCCATCAGGAACGTATCGGGCGAAACGTTCAGCGACTGCGCCACGCCGACGCCGATCGGGGCGGCGATGAGCGCCGTGGCGATGGAATTGAGGAAGTCCGAGAGGATCATCGTCACCCCCATCACCACCGCCAGGATGATCCAGGCCGGCAGTCCGGTCGTCCATGACACGATGGAATTGGTGATGAGTTCGGTGCCGCCGGCGTTCTCGAAGGCCGTGCCGAGGGGAATGAGGGCGGCGAGCAGGACAATGATGGGCCATTCGACCGATTCATAGACCTCGCGCGGGCTGATGATGTTCAGCACCGCATAGGCTCCGACGACGATCATCAGCGCGATGGACAGCGGGATGAGGCCGAACGAGGCCATCGCAATGGCCGCGGCGAAGATGCCTATGGCAAGCAGCGCCTTGCGCCGCTGGATGACTGCGTGGCTCCTGTCGGCGATCGGCAACACGCCCAGCCATTCGGCGGCATCGGTGATCCGCTGGGCGGGGCCGATGAGAAGAAGCACGTCGCCGCGCTGGATCCGCAGCTTCTCCACCTGCTGCTTGAAGCGGCGGCCGCGACGCGAAATGCCGAGCAGATCGACGCCCTGACGATAGCGCAACCGCATTTCCTGCATGGTGCGGCCGATGGCGCGCGAGGTTTCCGGCACGATGGCCTCCACCAGCGACATGGTCTGGCCGGTCAGGCCGCCATGGTCGCCATTGGATGAGATGTCGAGCTTGGCGGCGCCGATGAAGGCCTCGATCGCCTTTGGCTCGCCCTCCAGCACGAGCGCGTCGCCCTTGCGCAGTTCGGTGGCGGCGGCGAAGCCCTGCAGCCGCTTGCCGCGTCGCACTACGCCGAGGATGGTCACGTCGTTCTCGTCGCCGAGTTCGAAGAAGTCGCCGGGGGTCTGGCCGATAGCGGCGGATTTCTCGGGGATCTTCGCTTCGGCCACGAATAGATCGCCTTCGGTGACGCTGGGGCGCGAACGGTCGCCCTTTTGCGGGATCAGCCGGTAGCCGATAGTCGCGACGAAGGCGATGCCGACGATGCACAGCACGATGCCGACCGGGGCAAAGTCGAACATGCGGTAGGGCTCACCCAGCGCACGTTCGCGGAACTGCGCGATGACGATGTTGGACGGCGTGCCGATGAGCGTGATCATGCCGCCCAATATGGTGGCGTAGGAAAGCGGCATCAGCGACAGGGAGGGCGAGCGGCCGGCCTTCTTCGCCGCTTCGATATCCAGCGACATCAGCATCACGATCGCGGCAACATTGTTGATGACGGCCGAGAGAGCCGCGCCGACGACCGCCATCAGCGAAATGTGCAGCGGCAGCGAGCGGGACTTGTCGATGACATATTGCGCGATGAATTCCACGGCGCCGGAATTGATCATGCCGCGCGAGATGATGAGCACCAGCGCGACGATGATGGTGGCCTCCTCGCCAAAGCCCAGGAACGCCTCACCCGCGGTTACCGCCCCGCCAAGAACGGCAATGACCAGCGCGCCCACAGCGACGAGATCGTAGCGGAATTTCCCCCAGACAAGCATGACGAGCACCGCGCCGAGAAGCGCGAAGATGAAGATCTGTTCGTATGTCACAATGGCCCCTCATGTATGGATCTGCGTAACGCCGCCACGCGGGTCATGGTTCCTGTGCGTCGGCGCGATGGCAGCTATGGAACCGAAGGCGCGCGTGCGGCTTGTTCCAGCAACCGAGACTCATGGAGCGAGCGATGCGAAAGCTGATCTTCTGGCTGATCGCCATAGCGGCATGGAAATGGCTGACGAGCCCTCAGGACCCCGCACCGACCGCGGCACGAAACGCGCGGCCACGCAACGGTGCCGCGCGCCGCCGGGCGAACTGATCAGATCGAACTGCCGCCATCCACCTCGAGTGCGACGCCGGTGACCATGGCGGCCTCGTCGGAGACGAGCCACAGCGCCGCGTTCGCCACGTCGAGCGGGGTGGAGAAGCGGCCGAGCGGCACCGCGGCGAGGAACTTCTCGCGCACTTCCGGCGTGTCGCCGCCCATGAGCTGGGTCAGCATGCCGGTTTCGCCGGCCGCCGGGCAGATGCAGTTGACCCGGATGTTCTTCGGCGCAAGCTCCAGCGCCATCGACCTTGTGGCGGTGATTTCCCAGCCCTTCGAGGCATTGTACCAGGTCAGGCCGGCACGTGGGCGGATGCCGTCCATGGAGGATGTGGTGAGGATGACACCGCCGCCCTGCTTTTCCATGATCGGCACGATCTTGCGCGCCGCATGGTAGATCGCCTTCATGTTCACGGCGGTGATCATGTCGAAATCGTGCTCGTCCACTCCCAGCATGTCGCCATTGCGATGGGTGAAGCCGGCATTGTTGACCATGATGTCGACGCGGCCGAAGGCCTCCATGGTGACATGAAGCAGTTCGTCGAATTCGCTCGCCTGCGACACGTCCGTCTGCACGCTGACGGCGGCATCGCCGATCTTCTTCGCCACCCGCTCGCCACGGCGTGTATTGATGTCGGCCACGACGATGCGCGCGCCCTCCTCGGCGAAGCGATAGGCCATGCCCTCCCCGAAACCCGAGGCCGCGCCGGTGATGATCGCGACCTTGCCCTGCAACCTGCCCATTCAGTCCTCCCTGCGCCTCAATTCCCAAGCTCGACCGAGCGTCGGCGCGCGGTTTCCACGGCTTCGGTGACGAGGCGGGTCAGGCGATCCTCGCCCATCAGCACGGAAAGGGCGGCGGCCGTGGTGCCGTTCGGGCTCGTCACCTGCTCGCGCAGGCGGCCGGGCGTCTCGTCGCTGTCGAAGGCAAGGCAGGCGGCGCCATAAACCGTCTGGCGCGCCAGTATGGCGGCGGCGTCGGCGGGCAGTCCGGCCTTTTCCCCGGCAGCCGTCAGCGCCTCGATGAAATGGAACAGATAGGCCGGCCCCGAACCGGAAAGCGCGGTGACAGCGTGCATCTGCTCCTCGTCGGCGATCGGCACGACGACGCCGTTGGCGGCGAGCAGCTGCTCGACGAAATCGCGCATGGGAACCGGCACGTCGCCGGTGGCGTAGAGCGCCATCAGGCCCTTGCCGATGGCGGCCGGCGTGTTGGGCATGCAGCGCAGGATGGGTGCCCCGTCGAGCATGTCCTTCAGCGCATCGGACGAGATGCCGGCGGCGATGCTGAGGAAGACGCTTCCCGTGGCGGTGAGCGGACGATAGGCCGCGGTGACGTCGCGCATCAGCTGCGGCTTCACCGCCAGAACGACGAGCTGGGGTTCAAAGGCCGCAACAGGCGCCGCATCGGCAGCGGTCGCGACGCCAAGATCGGCCGCACGCTCGCGCAGCGCCTCGCCCGGTTCGACCACCAGAATATCGGCCGGTGCGACGATGCCCGCAGCCAGCCAGCCTTTCAGCATGGCGTGGCCCATATTGCCGCATCCAACGAGCACGAGACGCATTTGTCACTCCTCCGCTGCTGTCGATTCACGCCGCCGGCGCAAGGAAATGTTCAATGCCCGATCGAATGGCTTGCCTCAAGCCGTCTTCGGCAATATGCCGTTGCGCAAACGGAGGATTGTATACATGACGCAGATTATCGACGGTAAGGAAGTCGCCGAGAGCGTGGTTGCTCAGGTGAAGGCGGCAACCGCCGATCTCGTTGCATCGACCGGCGTGACGCCGGGCCTGGCGGTCGTCATCGTGGGAGAAGACCCCGCCAGCCAGGTCTATGTTTCGTCGAAGGGCCGTAAGGCCAAGGAATGCGGCTTCAAGTCGGTCCAGCATACATTGGACGAGAAGACGACCGAAGAGGAACTGCTCAAGGTCATCGACCAGCTCAACGGCGACGACACGATCCATGGCATCCTCGTCCAGCTTCCGCTGCCCTCACATATCGATTCGGGCCGCGTGATCCAGGCGATCGCGCCGGAAAAGGACGTCGACGGCTTCCATTTCATCAATGTCGGCAAGCTGGGAACGGGCGAACTCGACACCGCCTTCGTGCCCTGCACGCCGGCGGGCTCCATGCTGCTGATCGAGCGGGTGCGCGGGCGCGACCTCTCGGGCCTCACCGCCGTGGTGGTCGGCCGCTCCAACATCGTCGGCAAGCCGATGGCGAACCTGCTGCTTTCGGCCAATTGCACGGTGACCATCGCGCACAGCCGCACCAAGGACCTGCCAGCCGTCTGCCGCGAGGCCGACGTCCTGGTGGCCGCCGTCGGCCGTCCCGAAATGATCAAGGGCGACTGGGTGAAGCCGGGCGCGACGGTGATCGATGTCGGCATCAACCGCATTCCCGCGCCGGAGAAGGGCGAAGGCAAGTCGCGCCTCGTCGGCGACGTGGCCTATGACGAAGCCGCGAAGGTCGCCGGCGCGATCACGCCCGTGCCGGGCGGCGTCGGCCCGATGACCATCGCCATGCTCATGGCGGCCGCCTGCATCTCTGCCCATCGCGCCGCCGGCAAGACGCCGCCGCGCTTCTGATATCCGACAGACCGGAACGGAAAGAAGGCGGCGCTGTGTCGGCGCCGCCTTCTTCGCAAGATGAGGCGAATGAGGCTATTGCGCGGGCACCGCCGTCGCGGCGTTGGACTCGATATTGGGCTGGCTTCCGGTGCCGATGCCGCCGAAGAAGAAGAGGCCGGCAACCAGCAGGAAAGCGCCGATCACGATCACGATCGAGCTCGCTTCGCCCTTGCGGCGAATGCGGGAGCTAATCGTTTCCTCGCTATCCGAATTCATATGTTACCCTTTCACGCGCGGTAAAACCCGCGCCAGTTAACCGTTTGGAAATAGCTTCGTTCCGGATTGCGGCGGCCATGCGTCCTGACTGTTGCGCGGCGGCAACAGGCGCGGGATAACGTTTCGCGACGTCAGCCGAATGCCATCGCACCCTGATCGGCGGCACCGGCGCGGCGGCGGAAACCGGCGAAAAGCTCGCGGCCCATGCCGAATTCATTGGCGGAGAGATCGGGCCGGACCGCCGGACGGGCGGCGAGGATCGCCGCATCCACCAGCACTTCCAGCGTGCCGGCCTCGGCGTCGAGCCGCACCATGTCGCCATCCGCGATCCGCGCGATCATGCCGCCGTCGAGTGCTTCCGGCGTGACGTGGATCGCGGCCGGCACCTTGCCCGACGCGCCCGACATGCGCCCGTCGGTCACCAGCGCGACATGGAAGCCGCGGTCCTGCAACACGCCGAGTACCGGCGTGAGCTTGTGCAGTTCCGGCATGCCATTGGCCCTCGGGCCCTGGAAGCGGATGACGGCGATAAAGTCGCGGTCGAGTTCGCCGGCCTTGAAGGCCCCCTGCAACGCCTCCTGCGTGTGGAAGATCAGCGCCGGAGCCTCGACCACGCGCCGCTCCGGCTTGACCGCAGATACCTTGATGATGGCGCTGCCGAGATTGCCCTTGAGCAGCTTCAGCCCGCCATCCGGCTGGAAGGCCTTCGGGAAAGGCGCCAGCACCTTCTCGTCGCCGCTGACGGCAGGCGCGGGTTCGCGCAGCACCGAGCCGTCCGCGCCGAGCTTCGCCTCGACCGCATAGGGCCGCAGCCCCTCGCCCCAGACGGTCTGCACGTCCTCGTGCAGCAGGCCGGCGTCGAGCAGCTCGCGGATGAGGAAGCCCATGCCGCCCGCCGCCTGGAAATGGTTCACGTCGGCGAGCCCGTTCGGATAGACGCGGGCGAGAAGCGGCACGATGTCGGAAATGTCCGAAATATCCTGCCAGGTGATGCGGATGCCGGCCGCCGCGGCAATAGCGATGAGGTGGATGGTGTGGTTGGTCGAGCCGCCGGTGGCGTTGAGGCCGACGATGCCGTTGACCACCGAGCGCTCGTCGATCATGCGGCCGACCGGCATATAGGCATTGCCCAGCGCGGTGATGGCAAGCGCGCGCTGGGCAGCTTCCCTGGTCAGCGCATCACGCAAGGGTGTGCCGGGATTGACGAAGGACGCACCCGGCATGTGCAGGCCCATGATCTCCATCAGCATCTGGTTGGAGTTGGCGGTGCCGTAGAAGGTGCAGGTGCCGGGGCCGTGATAGCTCTTCGATTCCGCCTCCAGCAGTTCGGCGCGGCCGACTTTACCCTCCGCATAGAGCTGGCGGATGCGCGCCTTCTCGTCATTGGGCAGGCCGGTCGTCATCGGCCCGGCGGGGATGAACACCGCCGGCAGGTGGCCAAAGGTGAGTGCTGCGATGGTGAGGCCGGGCACGATCTTGTCGCAGACGCCGAGATAGACCGCCGCGTCGAACATGTTGTGCGAAAGGCCGATGGCCGCCGCCATGGCGATCACATCGCGCGAGAACAGCGACAATTCCATGCCGGTCTGCCCTTGCGTGACACCGTCGCACATGGCCGGCACGCCGCCCGCCACCTGCGCCACCCCGCCCGCGTCCCGCGCGGCCTGCTTGATGAGCGCCGGAAAGGTCTCGAAGGGCTGATGCGCCGACAGCATGTCGTTGTAGGAGGTAATGATGCCGAGGTTGGGCACGCGGTTTTCTGCCAGTTGCGCCTTGTCGCCGGGCGCGCAGGCGGCGAAGCCGTGGGCGAGGTTGCCGCAGGCCAGCGCCGCCCGGTTCACCGTCTCGCCCGCCGCCGCATCGACGCGCGCCAGATAGGCTGCGCGTGTGGCACGGGAACGCTCGCGAATCCGATCAGTGATGGCTTGCAATGCGCGGCGTACGCTCATCGTGCTGGCCTTTCAGGGTGCCCAGAAAACATGGACCGGCTCGCCGGAACGCTCGAAGACGGCGCGGATCGGGGGTGCCTCGGCGATGGGCAGTTCCAGTGCCGCCGCCAGCACCGGGCGCTTGGATGCGCCCTCGATGTGCAGCGCAAGCAGGCGCGCGGCACAGATGGCCTGCATCGACAGCGTCAGGCGCGGCTCGCCAGCGCTGGGTGCCACCACCGGCAGGACGAGGTCGCCTGCCGGATTTTCCATGAGCTCCGGCAGGTTGGGCGCATCGCCGAAGAAGGAGGCCGTGTGGCCATCGCCACCCATGCCCAGCACGCAGACGTCGAGCGGCAGCGGCAGGTCTGCCAGTCGCCGCGCCGCGACCCGCGCGGCCTCGTCCACATTGCCTTCGTCCGACCAGAGCGGCAGGAAGCGCGCCGATGCCGCCGGTCCCCGCAACAGACCCTCGGCCACGAGCTTCTGGTTGGAGCGTGCATCGGTGGGCGGCACGAAGCGCTCGTCCACCAGCGTCACGGTCACCTGCGTCCAGTCGATCTCCTGCCGCGCCAGTTCGGCAAAGAGGCGCTTCGGGGTGGAGCCGCCGGAGACGGCGAGCGATGCGCGGCCGTTCGCCTCGACCGCGCCCTGCAAGGCGCCCGCTATCCGCTGCGCCAGCGTCTCCGCCAGCACGTCCGCCGACGGATATTCCATCCATCGGTGCCGATCGAAATGGCGGGCGGCGTCCTGCATTTCCATCACATGCTTTCGTGCCAGGTGCGCCCGTCGCGCTCGATCAGCGCGATAGAGGACGATGGGCCCCAGGTGCCGGCCGTATAGCCCTGCACCTGCTGCCGGTTCTCTTCCCAGGCCGAGATGATCGGATCGACCCACATCCAGGCCGCTTCGACCTCGTCGCGGCGCATGAACAATGTCTGGTTGCCGCGCACCACATCCATGATCAGCCGCTCATAGGCATCCGGGTTCCGCGCCCCGAAGGACTCCGCGAAGGTCATGTCCAGCGAGACATGGCGCAGCCGCATGCCGCCCGGTCCCGGATCCTTGATCATGATCCACTGCTTGACGCCCTCGTCGGGCTGGAGGCGAATGACGAGCTGGTTGGCATTTATGGTGCCTGCCTGATCGCCGAAGATCGAATGCGGGATCGGCTTGAACTGGATGACGATTTCCGAGACGCGTTCGGCCAGCCGCTTGCCGGTGCGCAGGTAGAAGGGCACGCCCGCCCAGCGCCAGTTGTCGATCTCGGCCTTGATGGCGACGAATGTCTCGGTGTCGCTGGCCTCGCCATCGAGCTCTTCCAGATAGCCCTTCACCGCGCCGCCGGAGGAGGCGCCGGCCTTGTACTGGCCGCGTACGGTGAGCCGCGCCACGTCCGCACCGTCGATGCGGCGGAGCGAGCGCAGCACCTTCAGCTTCTCGTCGCGCACGGCGTCGGCATCGAGCGATGCGGGCGGTTCCATCGCCACCAGGCAAAAGAGCTGGAGCATGTGGTTCTGCACCATGTCGCGCAGTGCGCCGGCCTTGTCGTAATAGCTGACGCGGTCCTCCAGCCCGACCGTCTCGGCGACGGTGATCTGCACATGGTCCACGAGCGAGGCGTTCCAGAGCGGCTCGTAGAGCACATTGCCGAAGCGCAGCGCCATCAGGTTCTGTACCGTCTCCTTGCCGAGATAGTGGTCGATGCGGAAAATCTGGTGCTCGGAGAACACCTTGCCGACCGCATCGTTAAGCTCGCGCGCCGAGGAAAGGTCGCGCCCGATGGGCTTTTCGACCACGATGCGCGCGCTCGGCGTCACCAGCTTGTGGGCGGCGAGGTTGGTGGCGATGTCGTCGAACAGCGCAGGTGCGACCGCCAGATAGAAGACCCGGATCGCCCGGCTGGTGACGATCAGCTTCTTCAACTGCTCGAAACCCTGCCCGGAAACGGCGTCGACCTGCACATAGGTGAGGCGCTTGAGGAAGGCTTCGATCTGCGCCGTGTCGCGGTCCTCCGCCGGCACGAACTGTTCCAGCGCGGCCTTGGCGAAGGCCTGATATTCCTTGTCGCTCATGCGCGAGCGGGAAGCGGAGATGATGCGTGTCGGCTCGGAAAACTGCCCCGCCAGCTGCCGCTGGTAGAGCGCCGGGATCAGCTTGCGCTCGGCAAGATCGCCCGTGCCTCCGAAGACGATGAAGTCGAAGGGATCGACGGGAATGGTCTGGCTGGTCATCTGCGGTCGGTCCACGGTGCGGCCTGTCGCTCCTGATCGGATTTCAATCGATTTATGTTCAAATATCCGCCACCACAAGGCGCAAATCACCGCAGGCGGCGGATTACCCGAACCATCATAGGCAGCTTTCGCACAGGCAGCATAGACCCCGTATGACGCCGCATCCATGTGGGGTCAGACGGTTCCTGTCGGCTGCGGAATCAGCTGGCGACCAGTTCGTCCTGTCGGCGGCGCAGTTCCACGAGGCGCGAACCCGCATCCGGCGCGGCATTGGCATAGGTGATGAGTTCGCCCTTGCGGATGGGCGCGGTCGCCTTGCCCCCTTCAAGCAGGCCGCAGGGGATTGCGCCAGCTGCGCGCGCTTCGGGAACCGTCATGATCCAGGAGCGGTAGGTATATTCGCCGATGGCATCCAGCTTCTCGCCGGGCTGGAGATCCTTCTTGGCGACGGCGCAGACCTCGGCCACCGGCGTGTCGAGCGGCACCATGTCGGCCTTGCCGTAGAGCACCGAACGGGCGCAGGTGAGCGGCACTTCAAGGCTGGTCAGGTGATAGGGGCGGAAGAAGGTATAGTAAGGGCCCTCGCCCAGCTTGAGGTCGTTCATGCGCTCGCGCAGGCGCGGATGCGCCATTTCGGCGACCACGAAGACGCCGGGCGCGACGCCCTTGCCGACCGAGAAATCGACAACGCCCTTGCGGGACAGCACACCGCCCTCGGCCACGGGGCGGAAGACTTCGCTCAATTGCTCGCGCGTGGCGGCGGGGCCATGCATGCCGGCCTTGTCGGGGACCAGGCCGGTCGCGTTGGCGATCGCGGCCATCTCGACCATGGTCTTGGAGCCGTCGACGAATTCCACCAGCATGCGCGGGTTCATGTTGCGCCGCTCCGCCTCGGCCCGGTATTCGTCCGGCGTGGCGTCGTGGTTGAGCGGATTGTTCTTGCCCTTGCCGGCGGCGACGATGCGGTGGCCCATGGCCGAGACGAACTCGATCAGTTCCATGCAGGAGGACGGTTCGTCGCCCGCGCCCAGCGAATAGACGACGCCCAGCCGCGCCGCCTCGCGCTTGAGATAGGCGCCGATGGTGACGTCGGCCTCGACATTCATCATGACGAGATGCTTGCCGTTTTCCATGGCCGACAGGCCGATCTCGGCGCCCACCGCGGGCTTGCCGGTGGCGTCGATCACAACGTCGACCAGATCGCAGGCGGCGATCAGCGACGGGTCACCGGTGATGGCGGTGCGGCCACTCTCGATGGTGGAGAGCAATGATGCAGCGCTGTCGGCGGTGGCGGCGCTGCCTTCGTCGCGGCCGGCGATGCGCACGGCCTCCAGCGCGCGGCCGGGCCGCGTGTCGGCGATGGCGGCGACCTCGATGCCGCGCATCAGCGCCACCTGGGTGACGATGTCGGTGCCCATCTCGCCGCAGCCGATGAGCCCGATCCGCACGGGCCTGCCTTCATCGGCCCGGCGCACGAGATCACGCGCAAGGCCCGTCAGCGCTACATTCGTCATGCAAAAACCTCCGGTCGCCAGCAGGTAGAGAGCCCGTGGCAACATTGTCAACCACGGCTCGTCGCAGTATCGGTTACCCGTTCGTTAAAATGCGAGGCACCGCGCTCACGGCGAATTGACGCTGTCGGCAGATCGTTCCCCGGCGGCCGGCAAAGGGCGGCATCCGGTCTGGCGGGTTGTGGAATTGTCAATCACCACGCTCTATCCGAGTATCCAAACCGAACATGCGGGATTCTCGACGCGGAGGTTGAGGTGGAGAAGGGTCGAAATCTGGTCGATATGCCGATGCGGGACTGGCCCAGCACGGTGCTCGGACGCCTGCCGATCGTGCGGGCCGGCATGGATGACAGCGCCGAAGGCTTCATCCGCACCGCGCTGGCGGCACGCGGGAAGAATGAGCGTCCGTTCTATTCCACCTCGGCCAACGGGCAGGTCATCGCGCTTTACGGGCAGGACGGCGCTTTTCGCGCACTGATGGATCAGGCCGACCAGATCCATGCCGACGGCATGCCGATGGTCCGCTATTCCAAGATGTTCAGCAAAAACCCGGTGACGGAGCGCGTCGCCACGACCGACCTTGTCCATGCGGTGGCCGAGCGCGCGGTGGAAGCGGGCGTGCGCTTCTATTTCCTCGGCGCCAGCGAGGAGGTAAACGCGCGGGCGGTGGAGCGGATGAAGGAACTGCATCCGGGCCTCGTCTTCGCCGGCCGCCGCAACGGCTATTTCAAGCGCGAGGAAGAAGACGCGATCGTCGCCGACATACTGGCCAGCAAGACCGACATTCTCTGGATCGGCCTCGGCGTGCCGCTTGAGCAGGCATTCGTCAGCCGCAATATCGACAGACTTCGCGTCGGCGTCATCAAGACCTCGGGCGGCCTGTTCGATTTCCTTTCCGGCCGCAACAAGCGCGCGCCGGGCTGGATGCAGGCGGTCGGGCTCGAATGGGCCTACCGCATGTATCTGGAGCCGCGCCGGCTCGGCTGGCGCTACCTTGCCAGCAATCCGGTGGCGCTGCATGCGCTGTTCCGGCATTCCGCAGGCTGACTGCGCCGTGCTGTTTCGCGCCCTCTCCGCCGGCCTGCTCCTCGCCCTCCTGACGACCGGAGCGCAGGCGCAGGGCGCGCCGCAATGCCATGCGCCGGCCGCCTTTCCCAATACCGAACTGCTGGCCGACATGCGCCGCGGCGTGAACCTTCCCGGCTGGGACCATGAAGACGTATCGCGACGGCCGACGCTGGCGCAGCTCCGCGCCGTGCGGGATGCCGGGCTGACGCATATAAGGCTTCTCGTCAATGACGAGCCCTTCCGCAACGGCGGCGCGGATACCTATCTCGACGCGCTCTACGAGCAGGTCATCCTGCTGCTCAGCCTCGATTTCTCGGTGTCCATCGACCTTCATGCGGGTGGCGAGATCGGCCGTGATTTCGCCGGCAATGTCGCCGGGGCATCCGATCTGGTGTCCGGCATCTGGCAGCAACTGGCGCGCGTGGCGCGCCGGCTGCCGCCGGAACGCGTCGCGGTGGAACTCCTGAACGAGCCGGAGTTCGGCCAGGACGACTGGATGGGCATGGCCGAACGGCTGGTGCGCGGGCTGCGGCAGGTGCTGCCCGACCACACGATCGTGCTCGGCCCGTCAGGTCCGCAACGGCACGAGATGCTGAGCGGGATGGAACCGCTGGCAGACCGCAACATCGTCTATGCGGTCCACTATTACGACCCGTTCGCCTTCACCCATCAGGGCGCGAACTGGGGCGCGGCGGACGACCCGCTGCGCCTCTACGAGAACCTGCCTTTCCCCGCGCCGGCCGGCGACCCGGCGGTGGCGGCGAACATAGAGAAGCTGAGAAGCATCGGGGCGAAGGACGCCGCCGCCGCACTGCAACGTTCCATCGCGGGCGGATGGGATGTGGCCCTCCTCACCAAGGCCTATGATACGATGGAAGACTGGGCGCTGCGCCATGACCGGCCGGTCATCGTCAACGAGTTCGGCGTGCTGAACTTCGTCGCGCCGCGCCAGTCGCGGCTGGGCTGGCTGGCGCTCAACACGCATCTTGCGGAGGCGCGCTGCATCGGCTGGACGCATTGGGATTTCCAGGACGGGTTCGGCCTCACCGATCCGGAAACCGGCCTGCCCGATCCCGCGATCATCGACGCGCTGATGCCGGACAGGTAGCGATCAAGGGACCGCCTTGGCCTATCCGGGCCGATATTTCCGATCCACCATGTCGGCCAGCGGCTTCCAGCGCGGGCGGATGATCGAGCCGTCGATGACCTCAAGCCGCCCGGCGCGGTTAAGCGTGTGCAGCCGCCGGCCGGGCCACACCTCGCCGCCGGGATGCAGGGTCTTTTCCACCGTCTGGGCGAAATTTTCGGGGTCGAGCCTGTCGATGCGGGCGAGGCCGAGCGCGGCGCCATAACCGCCCCGGCAATCCTGCACCGGCCGCCAGAGCGCCCCGTCCATCTCTACGAAATTGCCTGCCGGTCGCGCGGCGCGGTCGTCCACCATGACCGGATTGCCCGCATGCGGCTGCCACGAACCGAACAGGTTTGGCGCGTGCCAGATGGCGAGCGTGTCGGAATAGCCGCCGATGCCGTCGCGCACGACGGCGAACATGTAGAAACGACCTTCATGGGCGACCACCGTCGCATCCGCCGCCTCGACGCCGGAGACGAGCGTGGCATGCCGCTCCCAGCGCCAGGGAAAATCGACGGCGCGATAGATGGCGATCTCGCCGCTGAGCGATGCTTCGGGGATCATCCAGACCGCGCCCTCGGCCTCGATGAGGAACGGATAGGACATGTGCCATGGCTCTTCAAGCACCGGCACCGCCAGACCCGGCCGGCCGGCTTCATCGAAAGCGACGGCGGAAATGATGCCCTTGTTCGTGCGGTGGTCGAGATCCTCGAACAGCAGATAGTCCCGGCCCTGATGGCGCCACGGCACCGGGTCAGCATAGAAATGATCGACCGGATCGGCCAGTACGCTCCAGCGCGTGCCGCCGAGATCGCGCCGTGACCACACGTCATAACCGTCATCTACGAAGCGCCAGCCGATGCGCCAATGCGGCGCGTGGCAGCACAGGTGGTAGGCCGCGCGCGCGGCGGCGGACGCGACCGCCTTCGCGCCGTAGCGCAGCACATCGGCTCTGCGGATGACGGGCAGCGGTTCGGCCGGCTCGCCTGCCGTCTTCTGCCGAGGATCGGCAATGGCTTTTTGCAACAGCAGGATCGTCCGCGACCAGACCGCCTCCATCGCGCCGCCGATGCCGCCGGACACTTCCAGAGCCGCGGTGCCGGATGCGGCGATGTCCGCCTCGCCCGACGGCATGATGAAGAGGATGTCGATGCGCGGCGTGCCGCGGAAGAACAGCGCCGAGGCCAGCGCCTCCTCGCCCTTAGCGCCGTCGAACAGCGGGCGCAGAATCGGTGTTGCGGCGGTAATTCCTGCCGCCGTCAGGTCGATGGTCAGCTCCTCGGCGGCGTGGCTGCCAGCCGTCCATCGCGCGACATCGGCCATGCCGATCCGATCGCACCAGCAGGGCCGGCCGCGCCGCAGGAGCATGGCTTCCAGCGACAGGAGCGTATCGAGGGCGGATAGGCGGCTGCCGCCTTCGCGAAGGTCGAGTGAAACCGCCGCGCCGTCTGCCGCGAGCCGTTTGCACAGCGCCGGCAGCCAGGCCGACAGGCTCGCCGCATCGGCGACGACACGGATATTCCTCGGCACCGCAGGCGATGTCATGTGGTGGCCGGCAGTGAGGCGGGCAGCTTGCCATCCTCTCCGCCGAGGATCAGGCCGCGATAGGCGTCCGCCATCGCCCCGACGGAATAGAGGCTCGACAGGCGGCGGCCGCAGGCGGAGAGGCGGCCGGCCAGTTCGCGGTCGGCCAGCACATTCGCGATCGCCTGGGTGAAGGCCGGCGTATCGGTGACGTCGACGAAGACCGCGCAAGGCTCGCCATCGACCTGCAGGACCTCGCGCAGCACAGGAAGATCGTTGGAGATCACCGGCACGCCGGCCTGCCCCGCTTCCACCGGCGCGAGGCCGAAGGTCTCGGCCTGCGAGGGAAAGACGAAGGCGTCGAGGCAGGCGAGGAAATGGCCGACGCGGCGCGGGGCGAGTTCGCCGACGAAATGAAGCCGGTCCGCGACGCCGGCGGCCTGCGCCATGTCGCGCAACCGCTGCTCATCGGGGCCGATGCCCACCAGCGCCAGATGCACGCCCGGCAGGCCGGGAAGCGTCGCCACCGCCGCATCGAGTTGCTTGAGCGGGTGGAGGCGGGCCACCGAGCCGATCATCGGCACGCGGGCCGGCAGGCCGAGTTCCGCCCGCGCCGTATCCTTGGCGATATCGACGCTCTTGTCCTCGAAGCCGTGCGGCACATAGACCAGCCGCCTAGCATAGGACTGCGTATAGGACTGGTAGTCGCGCAGCGTCTCGCGCGAATTGACGGTGATGACGTCGTAGAAGCCGAGCGTGCCGAGAATGCGGTCGATCTCGCGCGCGGCGCGGCCGATCGTGGCCGGCGCGGAGACGTGATTGGCGATGATCCGCCGCGCCCCCGACAGGCGGCCCGCCGGCGCGCCGAAAATATTGCCGTAATGCTGGAAGGTCAGGACCACGTCCGGCCTGATCGCGCGCATGGTGCGCAGCATCCGCCACAGGAACCGCGCGAAGGTGACCGGGTCACGCGGCGAGTGGTCGAGGCAGAAATGGACATTGTCGAGATGATCGAAGGCATCGGTGATGCGGTAGAAGAAGAGGTGATGGATCTCGAATTCCGGCGCGCCGTCGCGCGTGTAATGCGCCAGTTCCTCCGCCAGGATGCGGGATATTTCCTGCGCGCCGGCAGCGATCGACTGCGTCTGCACGAAAAGCAACCTGATCGGCCGACGACCGCCTTCACTGCCGGTTTTTTTTGTGTTCGAACGCATGGCGGGATAAAAGCCCCTGAAAGGTCAAGAATCCGTTGCGGCAGGTCCCTGCCGCGCGGGTCCGGCGGTAAGGTCTGTTTACCCTTTCGCTTAAGGGGACACTAAGGGCACACTGCTAGAGCAATTCCAGCAAAAGTGCCTAGCGGTTTTGCGTCCGCAATTGCGTACTAACTACAGGCCGCAACGAACCAGCAGGAGTGGCGCCATGCAGCCGGTGAACACAGCCGAGTCGATCGCAAGCTATACCGAGCACGTCCGGCCCGATCCCTACAAGGATCGCAACAGCATGGAATTCAAGTTCCGCAGCCGCCGCTTCGCGCGCATCCAGGCACTCATCGAAGCGATCCTGGTCGAGAAGGGCGAGGCGACCATCCTCGACCTGGGCGGGCGCGAGACCTATTGGCAGATCGGGGCGGATTTCATCGAAGCCAATCGCGAGCGCCTGCGCATCACGCTGGTCAACCTCGAAAAGGATCCGGTCGAGGACCACGAACTGTTCGAGACGCTGACCGGCGACGCGACCGACCCGGCGCTGATGGGGGATCGCCGGTTCGACCTGGTCCACTCCAATTCGGTGGTCGAGCATGTCGGCGAATGGCCCGACATGCAGCGCTTCGCGGAGAATACGCGCCGTCTCGGCAAGCGTTATTACGTGCAGACGCCGAACTACTGGTTCCCCTTCGAGCCGCATTTCCGCACCGCCGGCTTCCAGTATCTGCCGCGCGCGGCGCGGGCGGCGCTGATCCAGCGCGTTTCGCTGGGCTTCTTCCCGCGCATCCAGAATGCGGACGACGCCCGCGACATCATCCGCCACCATCACCTCATCAGCACGCGGCAGATGCGGGCGCTGTTCCCCGATGCGGACGTGCTGCACGAGAAGTTCATGGGGCTGAACAAGTCGATCATCGCGATCCAGGGCTAAGCCCTGGCTCAGCCGCGAATGCGCTCCTCGAGCCCCGTGCGGGCGGCTGCGCCGATGATCATGCCGGCAAGCCCCAGATAGAGCGCCAGCGCCAGCGGCGCGAAGAAGGCCTCCTCCTGGAACAGGCCGTTAGCCACCACGGCGAGCAAGGCAAGGGCCGCGGCGGCATGGAGCGCATTGCCGGTCTCGCGCGCGATCCGCATCACCCGCCAGCCGAGCCAGACATAGGCGGCGACGATGGCGAGGGCGAACACGCCCATCTGGTGCATGAGCACGCCGATCGAGCTTTCGACCGGGAACGGCGTGCGGCCGATCGCCTGCGCCTCGTACCAGTCGATGGTGGTGAATTGCGGCGACAGGTTGCCCGCCGTGCCGATGCCGTAACCGATGGGGTTGAGCGGGAACTCATGCAGTGCGGCCATCAGGCCGAGCACATGGAAATCACCGATCCGCAGGCCGACGATCACGCCGATCACCGCGTAGCAGCAGAGCGCGACCGCGTGGACCAGAAAGGCGAAGCCGGCGCCGAAGAGACGGAAAAGCACCCAGCCGACCCCCGTCAGCGCGATCAGGATCATCGGCCCCTTGGCATTGCATAGAAAGACAAGGAACAGGAGGACGGCCGCCTGGATGAAACGGCCGCGAAACAGCGCGAAGATGGTGAAGAAGGACAGCGCATAGGAAAAGCTGATGGCGTGCATGTTCGGCCCGAACAGGCGCATCATGCGGATGCCGATATCGGCCAGAAGCGGCGAGTTGAAGAAATCGATGGTGAAGGTGTCGGTGAGGCCGACGATGACGCGGCCCGTCTCGCGCGTGGCCTTGTCCCATTCGAGCGTCGCCCAGTTGGGGCCGCCGGCGGCGAGCTCCCAATAGCCATAGCCGTTGGTCCAGGCAAGCCAGGCATCGCGGGCGGCAAATTCGAACAGGCCGCACACGGCTCCCAGCACGCCCAATGCGGCAATGGCCGAACTGATCCTCATCTCATAGGACGAGAACAGCGCCAGACAGATCTGGAACAGCAATAGCGGCGTGACGATGTTGCGCAGATAGATGACGGCCGTCATGCCGTTGAAGACGAAGCCGACGAGGAAGTAGAGGCCGATCGCCACCATCAAGGCGACCGACACCTTCACATAGGGATCAATCGCGCGGACACGCATGTTCCAGTTCGCCAGGAAGCGAACCACCACGACCAGCCATGTCACGCACAGGATGAGGAAATTATAGGCGCGGATGATGTCGAAATCGGTTTCGGATCGAACGAAACCGGACATCAGCGACACGAAGAGGTTCTGGAACAGGAATGAAAACAGGATTGCGACCAGCGCCACCTGGGGCAGGCGCCAGGCCACGGCCGCGGCCAGCAGCAGCGCCGTGAATATGCCGAGGCCGGCATGGATGCCATGTGCTGCAACCGGCACGACGGTGACCATGGCCGCGATGGCGATCGTCACCGTCAATTCGGCAAACGACCTCAGCCAGCGGTCGAAAGCTGGCATGGCGGTCGCCGTAGGGGCAACTGGCGCGGTGTCGATCGATACGCTCATTGGTCCGACTGGATATGCAGAAAGCGGCCTTAATCTGGTGAATATAGGGGCCTAGCCTCTCCGATGGGTTAACCTGAATTTCAGGTTTTCGATATAGGCCATGGCAAGGGCGGGTATCCGCCCCGATTTATTTCCGGAGGGGTCTCGTTGGGATCGGATTGGGACAATCCCGGCAAATCCGCTGCTGCATCGACGCGGCGTGATGCTCCCGTGAAGTCCGCGAACGGCTGGAATAACGGCCTGTTCGATCCGCTGGCTGTGCTCGGCTGGGCGATGGGCAATGCGCTCAGGATCGCGCTGATCACCATCGTGCTGACCGTAATCGGCGTCGGCGCAGTGCTGATGCTGAATTTCCCCTACAGCGCAACCGCCGTCGTGCTTGCCGATCCGCGCGAACAGCGCATCACGCTGCAGGAGGAGGTGCTTCCCTCCATCGGCACCGATGCGGCGGTGCTGGAGAGCATGGTGCAGATCGTCCGTTCGGACGGTTTCCTGCTCCAGGCGATGCGCGACCTCAAGGTCTTCGGCGAGACGCCTGCCAGTCAGGAAGAAGAGCTGAAGCAGCTGGCGAAATTCCGCAAGGACATCACCGTCGACCGCAAGGGCGCGACCTATCTGGTCGACGTCACTTACCGCGCCGACAATCCGGCCGAGGCGGCGCGCGTGGCGAACGGCATCGCCGCGGCGTTCGCCGACAGCCAGAACGGCCTGCGCAACGATGCGACCACCGCCGCGACGCGTGCGCTCTCGCAGCAGCTGGTGGAGGCGCGCGCCCGCCTCAATGCGTCGGAGGAAGCGGTTGCGCAGTTCAAGGCGGCGAACGGCATCGTCTATGTCGACGAACGCAACACGGTGCAGATGCGCCAGCTCGCCGAGCTCAACCAGCAGCTTGCGCTGGTGCGCAGTGCCACCGAGGAAGCGCGCGCCCGCTACGAGGAACGCAATAGCGGCGGCGCGCTGACCCAGGGCCCGAACGAAAGGGAGCGCGGGCAGCTCTCCTTCCTGCGCCAGCAGCAGGCGCAGCTCATCCAGCAGCGCGACCAGCAGGCGCAGGTCTACGGGCCGCGCCATCCGCGCCTGGCGCAGACCAATGAGGCGATTGCCGGCATCCAGCGCCAGATCGCGCAGGAGGAGCGTCTGCAGGGCCAGCAATTGAAGGCGGAGCTCGACGTCGCGCTCGCCAAGCAGGCGCAGATCGAAAGCAAGATCGCCGAGCTCAGCTCGAACGTGACGCAGACGGATACGCATAATGTCGAGCTCGAGGCGCTGGAGCGCGAGGCGGCGGCCAATCGCGACCAGTATCAGCAGCTTCTTTCGCGCAACCGGGCGACGGACCAGCTGGCAATGCTGCCGACCAACAATGTCAGGGTCGTCTCGTCGGCCGTCCCGCCATTGAGATCCACGCGCCCGTCGCTGGCGCTGCTGGTTCCCGTCATCGGCTTCCTGAGCTTCGCGGCCGCGAGTGCGCTGACGATTGCCGGAAGCCTTCGCAACCTGCGGCGCAAGCCGCGCCGTACCATCGACCCGACGGCTCCGCTGGAACCGGTCGCCGAAGGGGACGACTGGCCGGAGGATCCGCCGCCGGGAACGGAGCAGGTGCAGGCCCCCGAGCCTGCCCGGCAGAGCCGGCTGCGCGGAAGTCTGCTTGCCCTGCGCGAAAGGGACCGGATCGAGCGGGAAAACCGCCTCGTCGCCCATGACGATGCGCCGCGCGGCGGGACGCTTCTGCGGCGGCGCGCCGGCTGAATCCGGCCACGCGCCCTCACCTGCGCACAAAGGTCTTTCCAAGGCCGCAAAAAACAGTGACCTTGCGTTAACCGAATACGGAGAGATCCGGGCATCGTTTACCGTTTGCCAGTCCTGCTGCGATATTTTGGCCGTGGAAGGGATTGGAGCGGGCAGCATAGGGAATGCACCGCAACCGGGGGCGCATCATGAACGCGATAGCCAAGAGCAGCGACATCATCAGCAACTGGGAGCCAAAGCACGAGCGGCTCTTCGGCCACGAAATCGTGCGGCTGAACCACCGGCTGCGCGACACCGGGCTCTTCTCCCGCGAGGCGGTGGGCCGGCTGATCGAGCGGTGCCCGGCGGAAGAACTCGGCCTCGAATCGATGAATGAGGATACGAACAATCCGCACCGTCTCTACGGCATTCGCGGCGAGGCGAGCGGCATGCAGGTGATCGACGCCATCGAGAAGGGGCGCATCTGGGCCAATATCCGGCGCGTCATGGCATGGGCGCCCGAATACAAGACGCTGCTGGACGACATCTTCGCCGAGTTCGAGCGGCGCATGCCCGACTTCAAGACCTACAAGCGCAATATGGGCATTCTCGTCTCCTCTCCCGACGCCAACGTGTTCTATCACGCCGACATTCAGGGCCAGTCGCTCTGGCAGATCGAGGGCACCAAGCGCGTCTACCTCTATCCCCGCTCCAGCGCTTTCATGGACGGGCCGCAGATCGAGAAGATCCTGCTGCGGGAGACCGACGAGACCATGCGCTACCAGCCCTGGTTCGACGAATATGCGACGGTGATCGACCTCAAGCCGGACGAGATGATCACCTGGCCGCTCTATGCGCCGCATCGCGTGCACAATCACGACTGCCTCAACATCTCCATCACGATGGAGCACTGGAACCGCGATATCTGGAATTCCTATGCGGTCCATTACGGCAATGGCGTGCTGCGCCGGACGCTGGGGCTCGGCAATCTGTCGACCGAACCGCGCGGCCTGCATGTCTATCCGAAGGCGGCTTCCGCATTCGCCTGGAAGAAGATGGGCCGGCAGTTGCAGGGCGACGTGGTGAAGCGCCGCGACTTCCGCATCGACGCGACCTCGCCCAACGGGCGCGTGGCGATCTGAGATGAAGAGCGCCGATCATGGTGCGACCCTGCATCGCCTGTACGAAGCCCCCTCGCCCATGGGATATACAGGCGGGGCCGCGCCCAGGATCCAGGTGCGCGAGCGGGATACATCCTTGAACGTCACCATCGGCGTCGAGCCGACATTCGACTTCCTGTCCGCCGAATATCGGACGCTGTTTTCGCCGGGCCGCGGCACGGCCTTCCAGGCGCCGTTATGGCTCGACCATCTGCACCGACGACTGGGACCGGCACTCGGCGCGCGCCAGCACACGATCACCATCCGCGATGCGCTGTCGTGCGATCTGATCGCCGTCCTGCCAATGGTGATGCAGCGCTCGCGCGGGGTCACCATCATCCAGCCCGCCGATTTCGGCATCTGCGACTATAACAGCGTCGTCGGCGATCCGTTGCGCCTCATCCAGCTCAGCGCCAATGGCGAGGTGAAGGCCGCGCTGCGCCGGACCATGGCCGGCGCCGATATCGTGATGTTCCGCAAGGCTCGCATCGATGAATTCGACCCCGCTTTGCTGCTCGGCACGCAGTCCAGCACGGGTGAGAATGTCAGCCATATCTGCGAGATCGGCCTCGATCCGGATGTCTGGCGGCTCAATATATTGCGGCGCAAGTTCACCAAGGAACTGGGTCGCCTGCAGCGGCAAACCGAGCGTGAGCATGGTTCCTACGAGCACCGCATCGCCACCGATCCGGTCGAGATCGCGGAAGCCTTCGACTATCTGCGCGAGGCCCAGTGTGCGCTCAGGACGAACACGTTCCTGGGCAAGGATAGCTACTTCTCGTTCTATCGCGACTACGCGATCGAGAGCGCGGCAGGCGGCGAGTCGCGGACCTATGTCAGCCGCATTGCCGGCAAGATCGTGGCGGTCCTGTTCGGACTGGCCGGCGACGGCATCTTCCATGCCATGCTGATCGGCTCGGACCGGGACGAGTTCGAGCGGATCAGCCCCGGAATCCAGCTTATCTATCGCATCGGCCTGATGCAGATGGCGGAAGGCCATGACCGTCTCGATCTCGGGCCGGGCAATCCCGGATACAAGGACCATTTCCGGCCGACGCTGCTGGAGATGCGCAACCATACGCTGTCGCTGACGCCGGCCGGCGCGGCGGTGTCGCTGATCTATCATCGCATCAAGCCGCTGAAGAATCTTCTGCGAGGCCTTGCCACCGATGTCAGATAGCATGCCTGCGAACGTCGCGCGCGGCGGTCTCGGCCAGCTGCTGCGTCGCCCGGAGGTTCGCGGAATCGCGACCGTCGCCGTCATCAAGGCCACGATGGTCGCGCTCAACTTTACATTGATCGCGCTTGCCGCCCGCACCCTCGATACGGTCGGATTCGGCTATTATTCGATCCTCTTTTCGGCTGCGGGACTGCTGCTCATCGTGGCCGCGGCCGGCCAGGAACTCTTCGTCATCCGCGCCTGGAGCGAATTCACGGCCGAACATGACGCGGCGCGCATGAAGGGCGTGTTCGGCTTCACCGTCACCATGTGCACGGCCGCGAGCGCGCTGATCGTGGCGATCTTCTACCCTTGGGCGGCGGCTTCGTTCGGCGCTGCAATCGCGCTTGCAGTCACCTGTTTCCTCGTCTGCAGCGCGGTGCTTCAGGTAACCGCGCATCTGATGCGCGCCGCGATGGGGGTGGCCATCGGCGACGGGCTGGGCAGCGTCATGCAGGTGCTGCCGGCGATCGTCTATCTGGCGACATGCCTCCTGACCGGCACAGAGACGACCGTCGCGGGCGTCTTCGTCTTCCTGGCGCTCGGCGCATTCACCGGCTTCGCCATCCATGTCGGGCTGATGTGGCGTCTGGTGTGGCGGTTGTTCCCCGATATCGGCAGCGTCCGCGCCATCACGCATCGAAAAGAATGGTTCGGCCGCTCATTCCGGTTGTGGATCTCCACTGCATTGGAGGCGACGAACCAGTATATCGACGTGCTCATCATCGGCTATCTGATGAGCCCGGCCGTTGCCGGCGCCTATTTCGTCACCGTGCGGCTTGCCAACCTGTTCGCGGCGGCGGCGGATTCCATCAACCTGTTCGCGACGCGCCATTTCTCCGGCCTCTACTACCGCAAGGACCAGAAGGCGCTCGACGCCCTGCTGGACAGCGTCGCCTGGATCACCATCGCCTTCATCGTGACCGGTGCGGTCGGCATCCTCGGCGGCGGCTATTTCGCGCTCTGGTTCATCAACCCGGCCTATACGGACTATTTCCCCGAACTGCTGGTGCTGTGCTTCGGCACGGCGGCGCTGGCGATCGCCCGGCCCTGCGGCTCGATCCTGATGCTGACCGGCAATGAAGGGCGATATCTGCGGATCATCGCGGGCTCGGTGGCGCTGCGCGTGGTGGCGCTTTTCGTGCTCACACCCTTGTTCGGGGTGATGGGTGCGGTCTGCGCCTCGGCTGGCTCGTTCATCCTGGCGGCAGGCGCCATGCGGCGAGCCACGAAGGCCACGACCGGGCTCGACGCCTCGATCCTGCGCCTGGCCAAGCGCCGCAAGGCGGCCGCCTGAGCTTTAGCCGATAACGATAAGGGAAGCCGTCTATGCGCTGCCCACGACATGGGCGAGTTGCGCCAGGCCCGGCCATTCCAGAATGCCGGCGGCCGCGACAGGCGACCAGTTCCTGAACCTGCGCACCCGCTGGCGCAACCTCTCGGCGGAAGGGCGCAATGCGGGATAGCGCGCAAGGCCGGAACGGACCGCACGGCGGACAGCCGCCTCGGCAAGCGCCGCATGGCCCCGCAGGCTGAGCGCCTGATGATGCTCGAAAAGGCGCATCCGCGACCCTTCGAGGCGGTCCTTGTATGGAAATTCGCCCACGCCGATGTCGTAGTAGCCGATACCGCGCGCCACGGTCTCGTCCAGGATCAGCATGAAGGCGATAGTGCCGGGCGAATAGCGGCGCAGGTTCCCCTCGCACATCGAGGTGAATATGCCGTGATGCGTGTCGTTCTCGATCAGGCCCAGATCGGTCGCGATGCATTTTCCATCGAGATAGAGACCGCCGAACATGACGGAACCGTTGCTGACGCCGTCTGCGATGATCTCGCTGTAGAAGGCTTGGACCTCGGGGCGCGTCAGCGCGTCCGGCCGGCCGAGCGCGCGAAAGCGCTCCATGCGCTGCGCCACCAGATCGTCGAACCGGTCGAGCGCCTCGTCGCGGGTGGCGGCGATCCTGAATTCGACCTCGCCGATCTCGCGCAGCTTGCGCAACTGGCGCATGCCATCCTTGTAGAGGCCGCTGCGGCGGTAATGCGTCGGCGCTTCGGGGTGACGCAGGTCGAGCGTCTTGGTGCCGATGCTCATGTCGGACACATGCGGCAGCATCAGCAGCGGATTCGGGCGTCCCTGCCCGATAAGCTCGGGCATCTTCTTCAGCGACACCACATCGGCCGGCGGCAGGGCGTGCAGGATCTTCTTCCAGATGTGCTGCATCTCGGCCGGACGCGGATCGAACCAGTCCGCCATGACCGGCGCGACATAGTCGGAAAGGCCGAGATCGGTCGCCTCGATGCTGCGCAATCCGCCATTGCGCAGCAGAAGCGGAAGTAGCATCGCCGTGCGCCCCTCGCCTCGCGCGCGAACCCGCACGAGAAGGGGCCGGTGCGACTGCGCCGCATGCCGGTAGAAGGCATCGACGAAACCACGGCGCTGGAAGGGCGTCAGGGCAAAGCCGTCGGCGGAATCTTCCATGACCGCCTGGACCACCTTGCGGTCGAGATTGTCGAACAGATCGACCTCAAAGTGCCTGCCGTTCACTTTGCCCCCCTCGCCCGCCAGTCCCATCAGCATCCACGCAAATGGCACCCATTCGCGCAGAGTGAGCGATACTCATACACTGTAATACATATGTAGGGATAGCAGATTAGCACTTCGTTGCCTGGCGGCAGGAAATTGCATTCGCGGTTAACGAAAGCTGGACGGGAAGGATCGCATTTGCGCGATCGCCCGGTCCCGCACAAGGCTCGAGCCGCCCGGCCCCTGCTACCGAGCAGGATCACCGACCGCCTTCCTCACTTCAGCGCACTCGCGATCTCATTTCCGGGCATGGACTGTACCGGTGTCGGCGAGGCGGGTAGCGGCGTGCCGTCGGTGCTGTTGTTGAAGATCTGGTTGTCCTTGTAGGAATAGATCTTCGCACCGGCGGCCTGCTGGATGCCGGTGGCATTGCCGGCGATCTTCGACTGCGTCATCCAGGCCAGCGCATTGGCGCCGGCCATGACCACGCCGACATTGCTGTTGGTGGCCGAGACATTGTCGAGATAGAGACGGATATTACCGCTGCCGGCATTGCCGTAGAT
>Ga0182736_1000403_pt1 | contig 69884 bp, 64 predicted proteins | sample eDN5th30CKraftBY_FD_128882 | JGI IMG/M metagenome (GOLD analysis project Ga0182736, IMG submission 128882) | Enriched backyard soil microbial communities from Emeryville, California, USA - eDNA 5th pass 30_C Kraft BY (version 2) (version 2) | ecosystem: Environmental > Terrestrial > Soil >... | reverse complement strand
GTAGTCGGTGTTGTCGTAGCCGATGCGCTTGATGGTGTCGCGCGCGACCTGGATGTAGTCGACGTTGGCGCGCGTGGTGATCTCGCCCGCCAGCACGACCAGGCCGGTGTTGCACAGCGTTTCCGCGGCCACGCGCGAGGTCGGGTCCTGCGCCAGGAGGGCGTCCAGGATGGCGTCCGAGACCTGGTCGGCGACTTTGTCGGGGTGTCCCTCGGAGACGGATTCCGAAGTGAAGAGGTAGGAATTGGCCACTCGATAGTCCTTTGAAAGCTGACCGGCGCGCACGCCGGCTATCGGTTCCGCGGCGTGTTGCACGTTGTTGGGTCTTGGACCTGAGGCGAGCAGCGACGCTTTAGCGGCATTTATGCGCGCACCGGACGGGCCGGCGCCGCGATCGCCCCGCAAGTTGTCTGTTAACTCGGCGATCTTTTCCATTTTAGGGGAAAATCCCGATGGAGCCCACCCCCCCCTTTGCCGGCCTGGTGGCCGCGGGGCTTGTTCTTCGAGATTCGGATCGTTCGATGCTGCTGACTTTCTATCGTTTGCTCGCGCGGCTGCCGCTGGGCTGGCTGCACCGCCTGGGCCGCGGCCTGGGACTGCTGGTGTATCGCAGTTCCGCCGACTATGCCGTGCGCTTGCGCGCCAATGCCGCCCTGGCCGGCTACGAGGGCGAGGACTTCGCGCGCCGCTCGGCCGCCGCCGCGGGCGAGGGCGCGCTGGAGATCCCGCGCGTCTGGTTCAGGCCCGACCAGGCGCTGGCGCAGTGCCGCTCCGACGATTGGGACGCCGTGCAGGAGGCGAAGGATGAAGGCAAGGGCATCTTGTTCCTGACTCCGCACCTGGGCTGTTTCGAGGTGGCGGCGCGCTATTGCGCCTACCGGGGCGGCCCCATCACGGTGCTCTACCGTCCGCCGCGCAAGGCCTGGGTCGCGCAATTGGTCGAAGGCGGCCGGCGCGGCCCCAACCTGGATACCGCGCCGGCCAACCTGCAGGGCGTGCGCCAATTGGTGCGGGCGCTGCGCCGCGGCGAGGCAATCGGCATCCTGCCGGACCAGGTGCCCGGCAATGGCGAGGGCGTCTGGGCGCCGTTCTTCGGCAAGCCCGCGTTCAGCATGGTGCTGCCGGGGCGGCTGGCGGCGCAGACGGGCGCGGCCGTGGTGCTGGTGGCGGGCGAGCGCTTGCCCGGCGCGCAGGGCTGGAAGGTCCATTTCCTGCGGCTGCACGGCGCGGTGCCCGAGACGGCCGAAGGCCAGGCCGCCTGGATCAACGCCGGCATGGAGGCCATGATCCGGCGCTGTCCCGAGCAGTACCTGTGGGGCTACAACCGCTACAAGGCGCCGCGCGGCGAGACCCCGCCGGCGGCATGACGCGCGGGCTTCAGCCGGTGAAGAACTTCGCCCCGCCGAAGAAGCGGTTGGGCTTCATGAAGACCGACAGGAAGGTCGCGCCTTCCGGGGCGCGGGCGATATGGATGTTGCCGCCCGGCCGCCAGACGAAGCCCCCGGGGCCCACCTCGCCTTCGTCGTCCACCAGGCGTCCGGTCAGGATGTAGGTCTGCTCCAGCGCCGTGTGCTCATGCAGGGGCACGACCGAGCCGGGCGCCATCCGGAACAGGATGGTCGACATGCCGCTGTCGGCATCGGCGTAGAGGATCTTCATGTCTATGCCGGGGAAATCCGTCGGATGCCAGGCCATGGCCGCCGCGTCGACATAGCGCGAGCGGAGGTCGGCGGGCTGGCTCGGCCTGGCGGGCGAGCGCTGTTCATGCGGTTGTGTCATGGGGCATTCCGTCGGAAGGGAAAGGTGAAGAGGGGCCGATGAGCCGCAGGTTGAACGCGCGTTCGTGGGCCAGGCCGGGCAGCTGCGCGCGGACCCGGTCCACGGCCGCCAGGTCCAGCGGCACGACCAGGCAGCCGGGTTCGTCGCCCAGTTCACCCAGCGTGTCGCCCCAGGGGCCCAGCGCCAGGCTGTGGCCGTAACTGGCCCGGCCACCAGGGCTGTCGCCGCAGGTGGCGGGCGCCAGCACGAAAGCGCCGTTTTCGATCGCGCGGGCACGCAACAAGGCATGCCAGTGGGCCGCGCCGGTGGCGCGGGCGAAGGCGGCGGGGACCACGAGGATGCGCGCGCCGGCCCGCGCCAGCGCGCGGTACAGGCCGGGAAACCGCAGGTCGTAGCAGATGGAAAGCCCCACACGCCCCCAGGGCGTGTCGACCGCCACCGCCTCGTCGCCGGCGGCGTAGGCGGACGATTCGCGTATCGTCCGGCCATCGGGCAGGGTGGCATCGAACAGGTGCAGCTTGTCGTAGCGGGCGGCCAGCCTGCCCTCGGCATCGAACAGCAGGCTGCGGTTGACCATGCGTCGTGGCCCGTCGGGAACCACCAGGGAGCCCAGCAGCACCCACATGCCCAGGTCCCGCGCGAGGCCGCGCACCGCCGCCTCGACCTCGCCGGCCCGGTCGGCCGCGGCCCGCATGGCTTGCCCGCTGCCGTGCAGCATGGCGGCATACTCGGGCAGCAGCAGCCATTGCGCGCCGTCGCGGCGCGCCCGCATGGCCATGTCCGCCAGATCGTCGAGGTTGCGGTCCAGGTCGGGGCCTGGCCGCACCTGCGCCAGCGCCACGCGCGGCGGAGCTTCCGCGGTCATCGTGGCGGCAGTCCGATCACGCGCCGCGCCTCGTCGGGCGAGGCGGGCGCCATGTCGAGCGCATGCAGGATCTCGACCGCGCGCCGGACCAGCTCCGCGTTGCTCCGCGCCTGCACGCCTTGCGACAGGTACAGGTTGTCTTCCAGCCCCACCCGGACGTGGCCGCCCAGCAACGCGGCCTGGGCCAGCATGGGAAATTCCTGGCGGCCGATGCCGAACGCCGCCCAGCGCGCGCCCGGCGGCAACTGGCCGCGCAGGTGCATCATGGTCTCGCTGTTGGCGGGCGCGCCCCACGGCACGCCCAGCACCAGTTGCCATAGCGGCTCGGGCTCGATCGCGCCGCGATCGATCAGGTGCCGTGCCAGCGCGATGTGGCCGGTGTCGAAGATCTCCAGTTCGGTCTTGGAGCCGGCTTCGCGGATCACGGCGGCGATGGCCTCGATGTGGTCGGGTACGTTGATGAGCGTCCCCTTGCCGAAGTTGAGCGAACCCATGTCCAGGGTGCAGATCTCCGGCCGCAGTTCCAGGATGTGGGCGCAGCGTTCGGCCGGCGGCCGCAGGTTGGAGCCAGGGGCGGCCGTGTTCGGCGAAGACGCGTCGGGCAGGAAGCGCGCCCCCGCGCCGGTGGTCAGGTTCAGGATGACGGGCGAGCCGCTGTCGCGCACGCGTTCGGCCACCTCGCGGTAGAGCGCGGGGTCCAGCGAGGGTTTACCGGTGGCCGGGTCGCGCACGTGGATATGGGCGATGGCCGCTCCCGCGCGGCAGGCCTCGATGGCCGACTCCGCGATCTGGCGCGGAGTGACCGGAACCGCCGGAAATCGGCCGGCCGTGTCGTCCCCGCCCGTGATGGCGCAGGTCAGGATGGGATTGGGCACTTCCTTCTCCATAAATACATACGTTCGTTTAAATTATAGGCGAGGCAAAATAAGACGGTCAACGCTTCCGACGTACAATCCAGACTCGTTCCCGCTACGGCCCTTCATTCATGACCCGCAAATCCGCTTCAGCCGTGTCCGCCCCGCCCGCCACGCGCGTCCGGCCCCGTGGCTCGCAGAACGCGGCGGGAGAGGAAACGCGCACCACCATCCTCGACGTGGCCGAGCGCATCTGCGCGGCGGAAGGGTTCGAAGCCTTGTCGGTGCGCGCCATCAGCGAGGCGGCGGGCGTCAACCTGGCCGCCATCACCTACCACTTCGGCGGCAAGTCCCAGTTGTTCGAGGAAATGTTCCGGCGCCGCGTCGTACCGCTGAACGATGAACGGCTGGCGCTGCTGGACGCGGCGCTGGCCGGCGGCGCGCCGACGCTCGAGGCGGTGGTGCGCGCCTTCGTCGAGCCTCCCATGAAACTGACCGCGGCGATCAACGCCCGCAGCAACAATTCGGCGCTGGTGGTCATGCAGTTCCTGTCGCGCGCCTTCGCCATGCCGGGCGAGAACGAGTTCCTGCAGACCTACTACGAGCCCGTGCGCAGCCGTTTCATCCTGGCGCTCAAGCACTTCCTGCCCAGGCTCCCGCTGGAAGAAGTCATCTGGCGCTACAACCTGATGGTGGGCGGCATCATCTATGCCATGGGCGGCTGGGAGCGCATGGAGCGTCCGCCGGCCGCCTTCGCCTCCGCCTCCGCCTCCGCGCAGCGTGCGCACGTCCACCACCAGCCCGACGAGATGGTCGATCGGATGGTGCGTTTCTTCCTGGCCGGACTACTGGCCGACTAGCGTTCCGGCGCGGTTCCACGCGCCGCGCCTTGCCCTTCGCGTTGTTCGATCGCCTCCTCCGGCGTGCGCCGGCGTGTGGCGCGTTTGTCGTGCCGGGCGCATGCTTTCCGATCCGTTCATGCCAGGGTTAACCCCGGTGGCGAGGGGGCGACGGCAGCCTATAATCGCCACTAATAATTCAAACGTTGGTTTAATAAATGGAGGAGACAAGCATGATCCGATACTCCATGGCGGGCCTTGTCGTCTTGGCGACGGCGGGGGCCGCCCACGCGGCGGCCGGGACCTGGCCGGCGCATCCGGTCACCATCGTCGTGCCCTATGCGCCGGGAGGCGCGACCGACGCGGTCGCGCGGCTGGTGGGGCAGCGGATGGCGGAACGGCTGGGGCAGCCCTTCATCGTCGAGAACAAGCCCGGCGGCAGCTCCAACATCGGCATGCAGGCCGTGGCGCGCGCGGCGGCCGACGGCTACACCCTGCTGCTGGTGGCCAACTCCATCGCCACCAACAACAGCCTGTTCGCCGACCTGCCGTTCGACGGACAGCGCGACTTCGCGCCGGTGGGCATGATCGCCTCCGCGCCGCTGGTGGTGGCGGTACCGGCGGCCTCGCCGTTCAAGACGCTGGGCGAATTGCTGGCCCGGGCCCGCGCCAGGCCCGGGGAACTGACCTACGCGTCGCCGGGCATAGGCAGCTCGGCCCACCTGGCGGGCGAATCGCTGAAGCAGGTGGCGGGCATCGAGGTCCTGCACGTGCCCTACAAGGGCGCCGCGCCCGCGCTGTCCGACATGCTGGGCGGGCGTATCTCGTTCATGCCGCTGAACACGGTCGAATCCATGTCGCACATCAAGGGCGGCAAGCTGCGCGCGCTGGCGATCGCGCGCGCCAGCCGCATGGATCTGCTGCCCGACGTGCCGACCGCGGCCGAGGCGGGGGTGCCCGGCTACGAGGAGTCGGTGTGGTACGGACTGGCCGCGCCCGCGTCCACGCCGCCGGCGGTGCTGGACAGGCTGAACACGGTGCTGCGCGAGGTCGTGGACGAGGCGGCGGTGAAGCAGCGGCTGGTGGACCTGGGCGCGACGCCGTCGCCGGGCACGCGCCAACAGTTCGCCGACTTCATCGCGCGTGAGCGCGCGCGTGTCGCCAAGGTCGTGAAGACCGCCAACATCCGGGCCGAGTGACGCCATGTCCTCCATCGAACCGGCGTCAGGGGCGCGGACGGTCACGATAGGCGCCGTGGGCGACCTCTACCTGGGCAAGCCGCTGCGCGGCGAGACCGATCCCGGCTTTGCCGCAGCGGTCCAGGCCCTGCGCGCGTGCGACGTGCGCTTCGCCAATCTGGAGGTCCAGTTGCTGCGCCGTCCGACGGCGGCGGCCGCCCAGGCGCCTGGCGCGTGGGCCGGGGCGCCCGCGGCGCTGGCCGGGGACGTGGCCTGGCTGGGCGTCAACGTGGCGTCCACGGCCAACAACCATGCCGGCGACTACGGCGCCGAGGGCCTGCGCCAGACCGAGGAAACGCTCAGGGAGCTGGGTATTCCTCACGCCGGCACGGGCGCCGACCTGGAGCGGGCCCGGCGTCACGCCGTGGTCGAGACCCCGGGCGGCCGCGTGGCCGTGCTGGCTGTCTCGTCCAGCCATCTCGACCACGCGCGGGCCGGGCGATCGCGCGAGGATGCGCCGGGCCGGCCCGGCGTTTCGCCGCTGCGCTTCGGCACGCGCTACCGCGTCGACGCCGAGGCCTATGCCGCGCTCGAACGCATCCTGGAGCGCCTGCCCGCGGGCCATCATCGCGAACACCCGCTGGCGCGCGCCTACGACGATGAACGCGGGCCGGCGCTGTCGCTGCTGGGCGCGCGCTTCGTGCGCGGCGAGGATTTCGGCGTGGAGTCCTGGGCCGCGCCCGATGACGCGGCCGACATCGAGGCGGCGGTGCGCGCGGCGCGGCGCGACGCCGACTGGGTGCTGCTGAGCATGCACACGCACGAGTACGACCGCCGGCCCGACACGCCGCCGGACTTCGCGATGGAGATGGCCCGCCGCGCCATCGACGCGGGCGCCGATGCCGTCATCGGCCACGGCGCGCACGGCGTACGGGGGGTGGAACTGTATCGCGGCCGGCCCATTTTCCATGGCATCGGCGCCTTCGTGTTCCAGCCTTATCTGTTTCCCACCCAGCCCGCGGACTTCTTCGACGCGTACGCGATGCGCGACCAGCCGCTGGCCGATGTCTACCGCGCGCGGCGCGACAACGCCGGTTTCTACCGCAGGCGTTCGGCCTGGGAAGCCCTGTTCGTCCGCCTGACCTGCGACCGCGCCGGTCCGCCCGTGTTCACGCTGCAGCCGCTCACCCTGTGGGCCGAGGGAGCAGGACCCGACGGCCTGCCGAGGCTGGCGCGCAACGGCGAAGGCCTGCAACTGCTCGAGAAGGTGCGCGACCTGAGCCGCGAACTGGGTACCGACCTGCGGCTGGACGCCGCGCAACATCTTTTGCATGGGCATGGCGCATCCGTGTCCACCCAACCAAGGAGGCTGTAATGCGTATCTGGTATCAGCTCGTCTCGTCCGAGACCGGCATGGCGAACTTCCTGCGTGCCACCCAGGCGCTGTGCGACGGCGCCGCGTTGCCGGGAACCAAGGTGGAAGTGCGCGGCACCCAGCAGGGCGCGCTGGGTGACCAGTTCCGCCTGTTCTGGAACTACGACGTGCGCGAGATCATCGATAACGCGCTGGCCATCCGCCAGCAGGGCGGCTACGACGCGTTCGTGCTGGCCAACTCGCTGGATCCCGCGCTGGTCGAGCTGCGCGAGATCCTCGATATTCCCGTGGTTTCGTTCATGGAGGTCTGCTGCTTCCATGCCTGCACCATGGGCGAGCGCTTCGGCCTGGTCGTGCCCAACGAGAAGATGGTGCCCCGCTATCGGGAGATCCCCATCGGCTACGGGCTGCGCGACCGGCTGGCCTCGGTCGAGTACATCGAGTTCTCGAACATCCGCGGCTTCGATTCCGTGTTCACCGACACGCGCGCCGGCGACGATTGCGTGGAGCAGATCCTGGCGGCGTCGCGCCGTTCCATCGAGCGGGGCGCCGAAGTGGTGATCCCGGCCGGGCCGTCCGCCACGCTGCTGGCCCAGCGCGGCATCTTCGAGGTCGACGGCGTGCCGCTGCTGGACTGCTACCGGCTGCTGGTCAAGGCGACGGAGATGGTCGTGGCCATGAAAGAGATGACCGGCGTTCACGTCAGCCGCAAGCTGCTGTACCAGGCTCCGCCCGAGGAGTACGTGCGCAAGGTGGCCGAGGTGCGCAACATCGATGCCTTGCGGCCGCGGTGATGGCGCCTGGCATCGTAGGGAGACGCGCATGATGCGGGAGCGGCTGGCCATCAACCAGATCACCACGCCCGCCTGGTCGCTGGAAGAGGCCATTGCCGGCTACGCGCGCCACGGCGTGCGCGGCATCGGCGTCTGGCGCGACAAGCTGGCCGAGTGCGGCGTGGCCCGGGCCCGCCGGCTGTTGCGCGACGCGGATGCCTGGGTGCCGTCGCTGTGCAAGGCGGGGGATCTGGCCCTGCTGCGCGGACGCGGGCCGGGCGCGGCGCTGGCGGATTGCCGGCGGGCCATCGACGAGGCGGCCGAGATCGGCGCCGGCGCCGTCGTGTTCGTCTGCGGCGGCGGGGCGGCGGCGGGCCTGGAACGGGCCCGGGCGGAAGTGCGGGACCTGCTGCGCGAGGCCGCGCCGCTGGCGGCCCAGGCGGGCGTGACGCTGGGCATCGAGCCCTTCCATCCCATGCACGCCGCCGAGCGGGGCTGTGTGAACACGCTGGCGCAGGCCCTGCGTCTGTGCCAGGAAGCCGGCCCGGGTTGTGGCGTCGTGCTCGACGTATTCCACACGTGGTGGGATCCCGACCTGTACGACAGCCTCGCGCCGCATTGCCTGCCCCACATCGCCACCGTGCAGTTGTGCGACTGGCGCGTGCCCACCCGCCATCCGGTCAACGACCGCGCCATGATGGGCGACGGCGCCGCCGACCTGGCGGGGCTGCTGGCCTGCCTGGCGCGCAACGGCTACGCCGGCCCGTATGAAGTCGAGATTTTCTCCACCGATTGGTGGGAGCGCGATCCGGACGAGGTGGTGCGCATCGCCGTCGATCGCTGCCGGACGCTGGAGGCGGCCATCACGGCCTGAATCCTTCTTTCAAACACATGAAACGGAAAGACACCATGCAAGCCATATCGCTGATCGTCGAGTTCTCCATCAAGCCCGAGCATCGCGAGGAATTCCTCGCGGTCATGCGGACGCATGCCGCCAACTCGCTCAAGGAAGCGGGCTGCCTGCAGTTCAAGATCGTCACGCCGTCGGCGCCGATGGATGACCGCGTCTTCCTGTTCGAGGAATGGAAGGACCAGGCGGCGCTGGACTGGCACCTCGCGCATTCCGCGCTCAACGACACGCGCAAGCGCTACGACTCATGGATCTTCAACCGCCACATCATCCACGGCCGCGTGGTCGCGTCCGCCTAGGCGGGCCCGCGGGCATCGCCCAGGCGGCGGCAGCCGCCATTCCGACAACGAGGAGACATTCCATGCATGCCTTGCTCCGTTTCATCGTGTTCACGTCGGCCGCCATGCTTGCCGGTCCGGCGGCGGCCCAGAACGGCTATCCCTCCAAACCCGTGCGCATCGTCGTCGGCGCCGCGCCAGGCGGGCCCACCGACCTGGTCGCCCGGCTGCTGGGGGACAGGCTGTCGCAAAGCATGGGCGTGCCCTTCATCGTGGAGAACCGGGGAGGGGGCGGCGGCGTCATCGCCGCCGAGACCGTGGCGCGGGCGGATGCCGACGGCTATACGCTGTTGATGGGCACGGTCAGCACGCACGGCATCAATCCGGCGCTCTATCGCAAGCTCGGCTACGACGCGCTGAAGGACTTCGCGCCGATTTCCCTGGCCGTCACCTATCCGCTGGTGCTGGCCATCAATCCGGCCACCGTTCCGGTGTCCGACATGACGGAGTTCCTGGCCTATGTCCGCCAGCATCCGGGCAAGGTGAACCGGGGTTCGGCCGGCAATGGCACTTCGATGCACATCGCCGGAGAGTTGTTCAACAGCCTGGCCGACACCCGCATGACGCACGTCCCATATCGCGGCAGCGCCCCCGCCGTGGCCGCCTTGCTGGCCGGCCAGGTCGGCGTCGATTTCGAGAGCATTCCCGTCGTCATGCCGCACGTGGAGTCGGGCAAGCTGCGGGCCCTGGCCGTGACCAGCGCCAAGCGCTTCGAATCGATGCCGGATATTCCCACCGTGGCCGAGACGCTGCCCGGCTACGAGTTCGTCGGCTGGCTGGGGTTGGTCGCGCCCGCGGGAACACCGCGGCCCATCCTCGATGCGCTGTCGCGCAAGATCGCCCTTGCCTTGCAGGACAAGGAGGTCAAGGCGAAGCTGCTGGCCCAGGTCATGCAGCCGGTGGGCGACACGCCCGAGGAATTCGGGCGCTTCATCCGCAGCGAGATCGCCAAGCTGGGGGCGGTGGTGAGGGCGTCGGGCGCGACGGTGGACTGATGCCGCCGCGGCCGTCCCGCGCCTAGGACGCGCTCTCCAGTATCGCGCCCAGGCCATGTTCCATCGCATGCCGCGATACGACCAGTTCCAGCCGCAGCATGGCGCGTGTGGCGCCCACGAAGATCTTGCGCGCCGTCCGCTCGTCCAGGTGGTCGAAGTCGACTTCGGTGAAGACGACGGCGGGCGCGGCCTGGCCCTTGAAACGGTAGACCGATTCCATCAGGACCTCGCCTTCCGAGAATTCCGGCTTGCCGAACAGGTCGTAGCGGCCCGTGAAGGTGCGCATGGCATGCGGACCCAGTTGGGTCTGGCCCAGCACGGCCGAGCTTTCCCGTCCCCGGAAGCTGACCACCGCGATGTCGGCGCGCTTGAAGCCGGCGGCCAGGCATTGCGAGATGGCCTTCTTGGTGTGCGCCAGCAGTTCGGCCTCGTTGTCGTAGACCAGCACGCCCAGCCCGCCGGCGGCAATCGGGCCGCGCGGCTCGATGTGCTGGTCGTCGGGCAACAGGCGGTCCAGCAGCTTCACGATGCTGCGCGGGCTGCGGTAATTGCTTTGCGCGCGCAGCGTGACCCAGCCCGGCAGGTGCACGGCGGGCTTGCCGTACAGGTTCTGCATGGGGTCCTCCAGCCAGACCATGCGCGCGTGTTCGCGCGCATGGCGCAGGATCTGGTCGCGCCATTCGTCGGAGAAGTCCTGGCCTTCGTCGATGATGATGGTGTCGAAGCGCAGGTGGTCGGGCACGGCTTCGCGCGCGGCGCGCGCCACCAGGGTGGTGAAGGCGTCGGGGCCGGAAAAGTCGACCGGCTGCCCGGCGGCGTGCAGCACCTTGTCGCACAAGGTGTGGAAGGTGCAGGCCAGGCCGCCTTCGGGCGCGATGCCGTTGAAATGATCGGCCAGCGGCCGGTTGAAGCAGACGTACAGCGGCCGGCGCCCGGCATCGATCGCCGCGCGGAATTCGGCATGGGCGAGCTGGGTCTTGCCCGACCCGGCCGTGCCGATCACCCGCAGCCGGAACGGTTCGAATTCCAGCCGCCGCGCCCAGTGCGCCAGGCCGCCCGAGATGCGGGTGACCAGCGCCCGTGCCTGCCCCACCAGGGCATTGGCGTCGGGTTCGAGCTGGATGACGTCGTCCAGGAAGCGCCGCACGGCCGGCGCGGCCTGGGTCGCGGGCGCTTGCGGCAGGGCGAGCTGGATGACCGCGCACAGGCGGTCGCGTTCGGCGGCATCGACGATGCGCTCGGACGACAGCCCGGCGGTTTCGGGGTGTCGCACCGAGTAATCCGGGCAGTACAGCAGGTATTCGACGCGGATGGCGTCCAGGTGCGGGCGTCTGGCCAGCCGGCCGCGCAGTACCGCCAGCTGGCGGGCGATCTGGATCGGCACGTTGGTGCTGTGGCTGGGGTATTTCTTGCAGAGCCCGTCGACGGTTTCCTCCAGGAATCCGCTGACCTGCTCGATCAGCAGCAGGTCGCCGGCGGCGTTGACGATGGCGAAATCGATGTCGCCATAGACCGAGAAGCCGTGCTCCACATTGGTCCAGTGGACGGCGTGATAGACCGTGTAGGAATCGGGCAGGCCGCGTTCGAGCGTGGCCAGGGTTTCGATTTCCCGGCGGGCGGCGCCGGTGGCGTTGATTTCCCGCCAACCGTCGGGGACGATACGAGCCATTGCAAGTTCCAGTAGACCGGCCAGTCGCCAGAATACCAAGCTCCGCTTCCCGCGGCGCGTCGCGCCTGGGCGGGGACTATAATCCCGGCATGACCTGGCACTTCACCAAAATGCATGGCGCAGGCAACGATTTCGTCGTCCTGGACGGCGTGCGCCAAGATATCCGACTCACTCCCGAGCGGGCGCGCAAGCTCGCCCATCGGCAGTTCGGGATCGGGGCCGACCAGATCCTGCTGGTCGAGCGTCCCACCCGCTCCGATGCCGATTTCCGCTACCGCATCTTCAACGCCGATGGCGGCGAGGTCGAGCATTGCGGCAATGGCGCCCGCTGCTTCGTGCGCTTCGTCCACGAGCAGGGGCTGACCGATCGCAATCCCGTGCGCGCCGAGATCTGCACCGGCATCATCGTGCTGAACGAACAGGACGATGGCGAGGTCCGCGTCGACATGGGCCGCACCAGCTTCGATCCGGCCGCCGTGCCGTTCGATCCGGCGGGCCTGACATCCCGGCGAGAAGGCTCGGACGACGTCTGGCCGCTGGACGTGTCGGCGCCGGGCGAATCCGGACGCATCGTCTGGGTGTCCGCCGTCGGTATCTCCAATCCGCACGCGGTGCAGGTGGTCGACGACGTCGACGCGGCGCCGGTGGCTTCCGTCGGCCCGCGGGTCGAGAGTCATCCGCGCTTTCCCCGGCGGGTCAATGCCGGGTTCATGCAGGTCGTCGATCGCCACAATATCCGGCTGCGCGTCTATGAGCGCGGCGCGGGGGAAACGCTGGCCTGCGGCACCGGCGCCTGCGCGGCGGTGGCGGCGGGCATCCGTCGCGGGTTGCTGGAATCGCCGGTGCGCGTACAGACGCGGGGCGGCGTGCTGACCATCGCCTGGGACGGCGAGCAATTGCTGATGACCGGCCCGGCCGTGACCGTGTTCGAAGGCACCGTCGACGTCGATCGTCTGCTGGGGTAGAAGGGGCTGGAGAAAGCCCACCCCTGCGCGCTTCGCGCGCCCCTATATCAACAATGAATTCCGGAACATACATGGACGCCAACGAAGTCGCGCAGTATCTCAAGGACAACACGGATTTCTTCGAACGGCACGCGGAGCTGTTCTCCACCATGAGGGTGCCCCATCCCCACGAGGGCAAGGCGGTCTCGCTGGCCGAGCGCCAGGTGCTGGCGCTGCGCGAGCGCGTGCGCGGCATGGAACTGCGGGTGTCGGAACTGGTGCGCGCCGCGTCCGAGAACGAACATATTTCCGACCGGCTGCTGTTGTGGAGCCGCAGCCTGCTCAAGGAGCGCGATCCGCTGGCACTGCCCGCGGCGGTCGCCGGCGGCCTGGGCGAGATATTCAGCGTGCCCGACGTGGCGCTGCGCATCTGGGCCGAGACGGCCCCGGGCGACGCCGAAGCCGCCTGGCGCGGCGAAGTCTCGGCCGACGCCCGCACGTTCACCAACGGATTGATGTCGCCGTATTGCGGTCCCAACTCGGGTTTCGAAGCCTCCGGCTGGCTGGAACGCGAAGTGCGTTCGCTGGCCTTGATCCCACTGCGCGTGGGCATCGCTCCCGAGGCTTTCGGGCTGCTGGTGCTGGCGTCGCCCGATGCCGAGCGCTTCACGCCCTCGATGGGCACGACCTTCCTGACGCGGATAGGGGAGTTGGCCAGCGCCTCGCTGTCGCGCCTGGTGACCGAGGCGCCGCGCGCCTGATGCGCCGCCGTGGCCGACGATCCCCATCCCGGTGAGGCCACGGGGCCGGCGCTTGCCCGGCCCATGCTGGAATGGCTCGAACACCTGGCTTCGGGCCGCCGCTATTCCCCTCATACCCTGGCCGCCTACCGGCGGGATCTCGCCCATCTGGTCGAACTGGCCGATGACGTGCCGTTGGAACGCCTGTCGCAGGGCCACGTGCGCCGCTATCTGGGGCAGTTGCACGCGCAGGGCATGGGCCCCCGCAGCCTCGCCCGGCTGCTGGCCAGCTGGCGCGGTTTCTACCAGTGGTGGGCGCCGCGCGTGGGGATGCCCGGCAATCCGGCCGCGGGCGTGCGCGGCCCCAAGGCGCCGCGCGGCCTGCCCAAGGCCTTGTCGGTCGACCAGACGCAGGCCTTGCTCGATCACAAGCCGGCTGTCGCCGCCGAGGCCACCGGCCAGAACGCCGAGCAGCGGCGCGCCGTCGAATTGCGCGACACCGCCATGTTCGAACTGTTCTATTCCAGCGGCCTGCGCCTGTCGGAACTGGTCGGCCTGGATACGGCCTACGCGCGCGAACCCGGCTATGAATCGTCCAGCTGGCTGGACCTGGCCGAGGCCGAGGTCAGTGTGCTGGGCAAGGGCAGCAAGCGCCGCATCGTGCCGGTCGGCCGCCAGGCCAGCAAGGCCCTGCGCGCCTGGCTGGGCGCTCGCCCCGTATTGGCCGCGAACGGCGACGCCCACGCGCTTTTCGTGGGACTGAGGGGCCGCCGCATCTCGGCCCGGGTGGTCCAGGCCCAGCTGGCCAGGCGGGGCCAGGCCGCGGGCGTGCCCACCCACGTGCATCCGCACGTGCTGCGGCACAGTTTCGCCAGCCACGTGCTGCAGTCGGCCGAGGACCTGCGCGCGGTGCAGGAGATGCTGGGCCATGCCAGCATCTCGACGACCCAGATCTACACGAGACTGGATTTCCAGCACCTGGCCAAGGTGTACGACAAGGCGCATCCCCGGGCGGTCCGCAAGGACCCCGGGAAGAAGGATGAGTAGGGCCGGCTGTTTCAGATAGTCAGATAGCTTTCGCCCAGTTGCGCCGACACGCTTTGCACGCAGTCCATGAACAGTTTGTCCCTGGCGTGCAGGGGGCGGTCGCGCAGGTGCAGCAGCGAAATGCGGCCGAACACCGGAGGCAGCGTCACCGGGACGATGGACAACTGCCCCGAGGACGCGAATAGCGAAGCGGTGGGCAGGGCGGCCACCGCCATGGCGTGGCTGTTCTGCATGATGACCATGTTGGCCAGCACCGAGGCGCACTCGACGCCGAAACGAGGAGGATTGCCGCCAGCCTCCATGAAGATCAGCTCCAGGCCACGCCGGGTGATGCCGTCGCCGGGCGGCAGTATCCACGGCCATTGTGCGAGCTGCGCGAGGGTGATGCGGCGCCGCTTCAGGATGGGGTGGCCGTTGGCGCAGACGGCGACCATGCGGACGTTGAAGAGTCCGATGTTCTCCACGTTGTCCAGGTACTCGGCGGAATGGAAGCGCCCGAGCAGGAAATCGAGCCGGTTGGCGCGCAGGCCCGCCATCAAATCCTCGAAGGCGCCATCGTGTACCCGGACGGTCAGGCCGGGCAGCAGCGACTTGATCCGCAGGATGATGTGCGGCAGCAGCAGGGCGGTGGCGGAGGTGTTCGCCCCGATGTTGAGGACGCCGGCGACGCCCGTATCGACCGCGTCCAGGTCCTCGCGCATCCGGCCCAGCGAGCCCAGTACCTCCCGGGCGCGCTCGACGATGCCCAGGCAGTGCATGGTCGGGGCCAGGCCCTTGGGCAGGCGCTCGAACAGGCTTACGCCCAGCATCCTTTCCAGCTCGCCGAGGGCCTTGGACAGCGCGGGCTGCGTGGTGTGCAGTAGCCTGGCGGCCTGGCTCAGGTTGCGCGCCGACGCGAGCGTCACCAGTATCTGGAGGTGCCTGAGCTTGAGGCGGTCGCGAAGATACCAGTCCTCTCTGAGCATGAGTGCTTCTCCGGGGGAGCGCCAAGGCGCCATATCCGGATGAGTATGGCCCGAGGCGAAATCGCGATTGGCCTGCCGCCCGGGAAGCGACGATCATTCCTGGCAAAGAACTTCGATCGAATCCCGGGAGACACGGCGATGAATGCATCCATGGTATCCAAGTTGGCTGGCGCCTGGTTCCTTTGCCTGGCATGTTCCGCGCCACAGGCGTCGACCTATCCTTCGCGTTCGATCACGATCGTCGTGTCCTCGGCGCCGGGAGGCGCGCTGGATTCGGTCTCGCGCATCGTCGGCAATCAGCTCGCCAAGGGGCTGGGCACCTCGGTCGTGATCGAGAACCGGCCAGGGGCGAACGCCAGCATAGGCGCGAGCGCGGTGGCGCGCGCCAGGCCTGACGGCTATACCTTGCTGGCGACCAGCGAGAACGCCTTGACGATCGTGCCCGCGCTGATGCCGGACCTGCCCTACGATGTCCGGCGGGATTTCACGCCCATCTCCCTGCTCGCGACCCTGCCCATGGTGGTGGTGGCGAGTCCGGCGTCCGGGCTGCGGTCGCTGGACGGCCTGCTCGACGCCGCCCGCCGCAGCCCGGGCAAGCTGCGCTTCGGTTCGGCCGGCGACGCCTCTGTCCACTATGTCGGCATGGCCCTGCTGCAGAAGGCCGCGGGCATCGGCATGATGCACGTCCCCTATCGGGCCGGGCCACAGGCCATGAACGACATCATGGCCGGCAACATCGACACCATGCTGCTCGCCCCGGGGCCGGCCGAGCAGCAACGCAAGGCTGGCCGCATGCAGGCCTTGGGGGTGACCTCGGCCAGGCGGCTGGACTTCATGCCCGACGTGCCGGCCGTGGCCGAGACGCTGCCCGGCTACACGTTCGAGGCCTGGTTCGGCCTGCTGGCGCCGGCGGGCCTGCCGGCGGACGTGCAGGCCAGGCTTCATGCCGAGGTCGCGCGGGTGCTGGCGATGCCCGAGGTGTCGCGGCAACTGGCGGACGCGGGCATCGTCGCGACCTCGTGTTCGCCGGCCGAGTTCGCCCGCCGCATCGCGGCCGAACGGGACCAGGTCCTGGACACCCTGAAGAAATGAGTGGAAGCGAGCGCATGAACATCATCTTCATCACGTCGGACCAGCACCGCGGAGACTGCTACGGTTTCGAAGGCCGGCGCGTCAGCACGCCGCACCTGGACGACATGGCGCGGCACGGGACCCGCTTTGCCCATTGCGTGACGCCCAGCGTGGTCTGCCAGCCGGCACGCGCGTCGATCCTGACGGGGCTCCTGCCGATGACACATGGCGTGAGCGATAACGGCATCGACCTGCCGTCCGGGATGGGGGAGCGGGGATTCGCCGCGGCGCTGTCGGGCGCCGGCTACCGCACCGGATTCATCGGCAAGGCCCACTTCGCCTCGCATCTGACCTTCGCGCCCACGGGCAGCCCGGAGTGCCGCTACAGCCAGGCGAACTTCGGTGCCGACTGGCACGGCCCCTACATGGGATTCGAGCATGTGGAGCTGATCGTGGAGGGGCACAACAACCACCCCCCTTTCGAGCCGCCGGCCGGGCAGCATTATTCGCGCTGGTACTACGGCGACGGCCGGGGCGTGGAACGCAATGCGCTGTACTCCCGGGACCTGGGGCCCTCGACCGGCGGCGCCTGGGAGACGCATTATTCCGCGCTGCCGGTGGCGTGGCACAACTCGACCTGGATCGGCGACAGGACCCTGGAATTCATCCGGCGCAATCACGACCGGCCGTTCGTTGTCTGGGCGTCGTTCCCGGATCCCCACCACCCCTTCGATTGTCCGGAGCCCTGGTCCAGGCTCCACGCGCCGTCGGACGTCGATCTGCCGCGGGTGCGGACACGCCGCCTGGAGGACAAGCCCTGGTGGCATCGCGCCTACCTGGAAGGCGTGTCGACCGTGGGCAACGAGGATCTGAGGGGCCTGCGCATCCGGCCGGCGAACGAGCCGCCGTCCGATGCCCAGCTCCGGCACATCATCGCCAACTACTACGGCATGATCTCGCTCATCGATCATCAGGTGGGCCGCATCGAGGCGCTCGTCTCGGAGCTGGGCCTGGCCGGCGACACGCTGGTCGTCTTTACTTCCGACCATGGCGAATGGCTCGGGGATCACGGACTGTTGCAGAAGGGACCGATGCTGTACGACGGCCTGATGCGCGTCGGCATGATCGCCAGGGGGCCCGGCATTCCGGCGGGCAGGGTCGTGGCCGACCCGGTCTCCACGCTCGACGTCGCCGCCACGCTGCTCGACTATGGCGGGGTGCCAGCGCCGGCGCCCATGCATGGCGCGACGCTGCGCGGCCTGATCGAAGGGCAGGGCCGCCGCGAGTACGCCTTGTGCGAATGGGACCTGGGCGCGGGCCGCAGGGGAGTGCCGCTGCTGTTGCGCGCGGCGCGGACGGCAAACGCCAAGCTGACGATGGAGATGCGCAGCGGCGACGGCGAGATGTACGACTTGCAAGCCGATCCGCTGGAGACGCGCAACGTCTTCCACGAGCCCCGGTATGCCGGCCTGCGCGCGCGGCTGGAGGCCATGCTGGCCGCACGGCCCGATGATGTCTATGCCGGCAAGCCGGCCTATGCCGGCCTGGCCTGAGCCGTTGCGTCACCCCCATCGCAAGCCGCCGCGTTTGGCCATGCCTCTGATCGGCGCCGGGTTGCCGGGAGCGAGCGCGGCGTCGTGAGCCGATTTGGGCCTCGCGCCCGGCGGCGGTACCATGGCGGTCGGCCATCCGGCCCCATTCCCCCGCCTTGAAGAAGTCCCGATGAACGACGTCGTGCTCAAGCCCGGCAAGGAGAAGTCCTTGCTGCGGCGCCACCCCTGGGTCTATGCCACCGCCGTGGCGCAGGCCGCCGGCCGGCCGCAGGCCGGCGATACCGTGCGCGTGGTCGACAGCCGCGGCAATTTCCTGGCCTGGGGCGCCTACAGCCCCGATTCGCAGATACGCGTGCGCTGCTGGACCTTCCGCGAGGACGAACCGGTCGATGCCGGCTGGATGGCCGCCCGGGTGGCCGACGCCGTGGCCCGCCGCGCCGCGCTGGCCGGCCGCACCGACGCGGCCCGGCTGGTGTTCGGCGAAGCCGACGCCCTGCCGGGTTTCGTGGCAGACCGCTACGCCGGCCAACTGGTGGTCCAGTTCCTGGCCGCCGGGGTCGAACGCTGGCGCGAAGCCCTGGTCGATGCGCTGGTGGCCGCCACGGGCTGCGCCAACGTGTATGAACGCTCCGACGCCGCCGCGCGGGAGCGCGAGGGCCTGGCCCCCCGCACTGGCGTGCTCCGGGGAGCGGAGCCGCCCGCCGAGGTCGAGATCGTCGAGGATGGCGTGCGTTATGGCGTGGACGTGGTCCACGGCCACAAGACCGGTTTCTACCTGGACCAGCGCGAAAGCCGCCGCCGGGTGGCGGAGCTGGCCGCGCTGGCCGGCCCCGGGGCCACGGTGCTCAATTGCTTCTCGTACACCGGCGGCTTTTCGCTGGCGGCGCTGCGCGCGGGGGCGGCCCACGCCGTATCGGTGGATTCATCGGCCGACGCGCTGGCGATGGCCGCCCGCAATGCCGCCCGCAACGGCCTGCCCGAAGCCGCCTTCGAGTGCAGGATTTCCAAGGTGGCCGAGGCGCAGAAGGCGCTGGCCGCCGAAGGGCGGCTGTTCGACATCGTGGTGCTGGACCCGCCCAAGTTCGCCCCATCCGCGCACCACGTGGACAAGGCGGCGCGCGCCTATAAGGACGTCAACCTGAAGGGCATGAAGCTGGTCAAGCCGGGAGGCTACCTGCTGACCTTTTCGTGTTCGGGCGCCATCAGCGTGGATCTGTTCCAGAAAATCGTGGCCGGCGCCGCGGTGGATGCGCGGCAGGATTTCGTGTTGCTGGAACGGCTGGCGGCCGGGATCGACCATCCCATGCGGATGACGCATCCCGAAGGCGAGTACCTGAAGGGACTGTTGTTGCAGCGGGTCTAGGACCGGTTCGAGGCTCCTTTCAGGGGCGCCAGGCCCTTGGCGGTGCCAGGGCCGGCCGGATGGGCCGTTTCGGGCCGTATTCGCTCGTTCTCGTCGCAAACGGTTACCAAAATCGGCCTCGGGGCTTGAATTCCCCCAAAGCGGCCCCATATCTCGCGTTTACCGGCGGGGATTCGTGTTAAACCGTCCGGTGCTTTTTGCCAGGAGCCGTCTCCAGGGGAAAAGCGTGCGCCGTTGGGGGCGGACCGGGGGTTAGTCCGGGTTTGCCCCGGCAAAGCGGCTTGTGCTGTAATCCGGCCCCGCTTGGCGGGCCGAACGGAAGGAGCGACGCGTGGAGGATCTGGCCCGCGAGGCGATACGTGCCCAAGGCGCACGAGTCACCGCGACCCGGGTGCATGTCTTGGCGACCCTGATGGAGGCGGCAAGCGCCCTGTCGCACCAGGAGCTGTTCGACCGCATCGGGTCGTCGGTATCGGTCGACCGGGTCACCGTGTACCGCGTGCTGGAGTGGCTGGTGCAGACCGGCCTCGCGCATCGCATCGCCGGGGAAGACCGCGTATGGCGCTTCAGCGTGGCCAGGCCCGGCGACGATGCGGGAACGCCGCATGCGCATGACCATCATGGCGAGCCGCATGGGCATTTTCAATGCGATGTCTGCCGGCGCATGTTCTGTATCGACGCACCGGTAGGTATCCAGCAGAATCTCGATCGCCTGCCCGACGGGTTCGAAGGGCGCGATGTGGAAATGGTCGTGCGCGGGCGCTGTCCCGCCTGTGTCCAGGCCGGCCGCGAGGCCGGCGACGAACGCAAAACGCATTGACGCGTCTGCAGACGCATGTGCAAGGAGCTGTATAGATGAAGGCTGCGGACAAAACACCGAAGCAGATTCCGGTCACTGTCCTGACGGGGTTCCTGGGGGCGGGCAAGACGACGCTGCTGAACCGGATCCTGAATGAGCACCATGGCCGCCGGATCGCCGTGATCGAGAACGAGTTCGGGCCGGAAGGCGTGGACAACGACCTCCTGATCCAGGACCGCGACGAACAGATCATCGAGATGAACAACGGCTGCGTGTGCTGCACGGTACGCGGCGACCTGGTGCGCATCCTGATCGACCTGAAGGACAAGCGTCGCGCCGGCGCGCTGGACTTCGAGCGAGTCATCATCGAGACCACCGGCATGGCCAACCCCGGCCCGGTGTGCCAGACCTTCTTCATGGAAGACGAGGTGGCCAGCTTTTTCAGGCTGGATGCCGTCATCACCGTGGTGGACGCCAAGCACGGCATGCAGACCCTGGACGAGCAGCCCGAGGCGCTCAACCAGGTGGGCTTCGCCGACCGCCTGCTGGTTTCCAAGGTGGACCTGGTCGCCGACGCCGACTACCAGGCGCTGCGTTCACGCCTGGTCCACATCAATCCGCGCGCCACGATCACCCCGGTCAACTTCGGCGAAGTCGACCTGAAGGAAATCCTGGACATCAATGGCTTCAACCTGAACGCCATCCTGGACATCGACCCGGAGTTCCTGGCCGAAGAGCATCCCGACGCCGCGGCGCATGACCACGACCATGGCCACGACCACGCCCACGAACATGGCGAGCAGTGCGCGGTCGACGGCTGCGACGACCCCGCCCACCACCATGGGCACGGCCATCATCACCACCATCACGACGACGCCATCGGCGCCTTCGTCTTCAAGTCGGACAAGCCGTTCGACCCCATGCGCCTGGAGGAATTCCTGGGGGGCGTGGTGCAGGTGTACGGAACCGATTTATTGCGGTACAAGGGTATTCTGTACATGAGTGGCGTGAATCGCCGGATGCTGTTCCAGGGCGTGCACATGCTGATGGGCGCCGATGCCGGCCGGGCCTGGGCGCCGGGCGAAAAGCGCGGCAGCAAGCTGGTCTTCATCGGCCGCAACCTGCCCCGGGATGTCTTCATGCACGGCCTGGAGCAATGTCTGGTGTAGGTCCCCCCCCTACGCGCTGACGCGCGCCCCCCAGGGGGCGGCGCTGGCGGACCGGCGGAGCCGGATCCGCGGCGCCCATGGTGGGATACCCGGCTTGCCGGGAGCGATTGGAATATGCAGTGCTGTGTGGGAATTGAAAAGCCTTATTGATTCGCGCGGAGCATTTTCATGGCAACGAAAGCGTCGAGCAAAACCTTAAAAGTCACTCAGGAGGACGCGTTGGAAAACGTGATGACCAAGCCGGCCGAGGCCGTGCTCTCTGAAAAAGAGTTGTTGGCCATGCCCGAGGCCGACTATATGAACGAAGCGCAGCTGGCCTTTTTCAAGAACCGGCTCCAGGAAATCGAGCGCGAGTTGCTGCAGAACGCGGGTGAAACCACCGAGCATCTGCGCGAGACGCCTTTCGTGCCGGACCCGGCCGACCGCGCGACCATCGAGGAAGAGCATGCGCTGGAACTGCGCACGCGGGACCGCGAGCGCAAGTTGCTGAAGAAGGTCCAGCAGGCCCTGGCCAGCATCGACTCGGGCGAGTATGGCTGGTGCGAGGAAACCGGCGAACCCATCGGCGTTGCCCGGCTGCTGGCGCGGCCGACGGCCACGCTGTCGCTGGAGGCGCAGCAGCGCCGCGAACTGCGGCAGAAGCTGTACGGCGACTGACGCGATCGTCCGCGCGATCCGGATGAACGGCGCCTCTGGCGCCGTTTTTTTGGCCGATCGGCCTTGAATCGGGACTTTCGCGCCCCCACTATCGTAGAAGTCGTTTTCGCTCGTCGGCCGCGGCGCCCCAGGCGCGCGGGCGGCGGGCCCATCAGGAAGAGCAAATGGAACAATTCCACGGCACGACCATCATCAGCGTGCGCCGCGGCAACCGCGTTGCCCTGGGCGGTGACGGGCAGGTCACCCTGGGAAACATCGTCATGAAGGGCAGCGCCCGCAAGGTGCGCCGCCTGTACAAGGATTCGGTGCTGGCGGGCTTCGCCGGCGCCACGGCCGACGCCTTCACGCTGATCGAGCGTTTCGAGGGCAAGCTGGAAAAACACCAGGGGCACCTGCTGCGGGCGGCGGTGGACCTGACGCGCGACTGGCGCACCGACCGCGTGCTGCGCCGGCTGGAAGCCATGCTGATCGTGGCGGACCGGGAGTCGACGCTGGTGCTGACCGGCAACGGCGACGTGCTGGAGCCCGAGCACGGCCTGGCGGCGATCGGTTCGGGCGGTGCCTACGCGCAGTCGGCTGGCCTGGCGCTGCTGCGGAACACCGACATGGAGCCCGAGGACATCGTCAGGAAATCGCTGGCGATCGCCGGTGATCTCTGCATCTACACCAACCAGCATCACACCGTCGAGGTACTGGAATGAACATGATGACCCCCGGTGAGATCGTCTCGGAACTGGACAAATACATCGTCGGCCAGGACCGCGCCAAGCGGTCCGTGGCCATCGCGCTGCGCAACCGCTGGCGGCGCCAGCAGGTGGCCGAGCCGCTGCGCCACGAGATCCACCCCAAGAACATCCTGATGATCGGCCCGACGGGCGTGGGCAAGACCGAGATCGCGCGCCGCCTGGCCAAGCTGGCCGATGCGCCCTTCGTGAAGGTCGAGGCGACCAAGTTCACCGAGGTGGGCTACGTGGGCCGCGACGTCGATACGATCATCCGCGACCTGGCCGAGGTGGCGGTCAAGCAGGTGCGCGAGGCCGAGATGCGCCGCGTGCGCACGCAGGCGGAGGACGCCGCCGAGGACCGTATCCTGGACGTGCTGGTACCGCCGGCGCGCGACGCGATGGGCAACCCGCAACGCGATGACAATGCGGCGCGCCAGACCTTCCGCAAGCGCCTGCGCGAAGGGCAGCTCGACGACAAGGAGATCGAGGTCGAAGTGGCCCAGTCCGTGCCGCAGATGGAGATCATGTCGCCGCCGGGCATGGAGGAAATGACCGAGCAGATCCGCGGCATGTTCGCCGGCATGGCCCAGGGCAAGAAGAAGGCCCGCAAGCTGCGCATCAAGGAAGCCTTCAAGCTGCTGGTGGACGAGGAAGCCGGCCGCCGGGTGAACGAGGAAGAGCTGCGAAGCAAGGCACTGGTCAGCGTCGAGCAGAATGGCATCGTGTTCCTGGACGAAGTCGACAAGATCGCGACCCGCCAGGAAACGAGCGGCTCGGATGTCTCGCGCCAGGGCGTGCAGCGGGACCTGCTGCCGCTGGTCGAAGGCACGACCGTCAACACCAAGTACGGCATGGTGCGCACGGATCACATCCTGTTCATCGCGTCGGGTGCGTTCCACCTGTCGCGCCCGTCCGACCTGATTCCCGAGCTGCAAGGACGCTTCCCGATCCGGGTCGAGCTCGATTCATTGTCGGCCAAGGATTTCGTGCGCATCCTGTCCGAGACCGATGCCTCGCTGGTCAAGCAATACACGGCGCTGCTGGAGACCGAGGGGGTCAAGCTCGATTTCACCGACGACGGTATCGAGCGCCTGGCCGAGCTGGCCTTCGCGGTGAACGAAAGGACCGAGAACATCGGCGCGCGCCGGCTTTACACCGTGATGGAGAAGCTGCTCGAAGAATTGTCGTTCGACGCCACGCGCAAGAGCGGGGAAGTCATCCGTATCGATGCCGGCTACGTGAACAGGCAACTGGAAGAAGCCGCCGCGCACCAGGACCTGGCGCGCTACGTGCTGTAGGCGCGCAGCAGCCGTCCGCCGCGTGGTTCAGGCGGGCTCTTCCGCATTGGAGAGCATGGCATCGATGGCGTCGACGTCGACCGTGTCCCACTGCGCCGGCAGCAAGTGGGTGCGTGCGAAATCCTCCCACAGCCGGTGGTGGAGGAAGTGGCGGAACAAGTCGGTGTCCAGGTGGCGTTCCACCGCCATCTGGGCCATGATGCGCAGCGACTGGGAGAGCGTCTTGGGCGGTTTATAGGGCCGATCCGCGGCGGTCAGGGCCTCGAATACGTCCGCCAGCGCCATCACCCGGTCGGCCAATCCCAACTGGTCGCTGCCCAGTTTGCGCGGATAGCCGCCGCCGTCCAGGCGTTCATGGTGCGTCGCGGCGATCTCGGATACCCGTGCCAGATGCGGCGGCCAGGGCAGGTTGGACAGCATGATGTAGGTCTGGACGATGTGGTCGTTGATCTTGAAGCGCTCTTCGCTCGTCAGGGTGCCGCGCCGTATCGCCAGGTTGTACAGCTCGCCCATGTTCTGGGCGTTGTCCGGCAGCTTCATGTCGAAGCCCCAGCGGTTGTCGGGGTTGCCGCGTTCGACCGGAGGTTTGCGTCCGTCCCACGGCAGGATGTGTTCGGCCCGGTCGGCCAGCAGGGTTTCCAGGGCCGGCAATCGCGCCGCCGCCGCGTCGTGATGGCGCTTCAGTTCTATCGGCGCCAGGCCCAGGCGGTCGTCGAAATGGCGCAGCCATGTCTGGCTGCCGATGGCGCGCAGGCGCTCGATGTCGGTGTCGGTCATCGATTCGCCGCCGATGTTGCAGGCGGCGACGAAACTGAAATCGCGTTGCAGGGCGAATTGTCGCTGCTGCAGTGCGGCCAGCGCGTCGGTGGGGTCCGCGCCTCGGGCAAGGCGTTCCAGATGGTCGATCTTGGCGTCGCGCCACAGGATTTCGAAGCGTGTGCGCACTTCATGGATGCGGTTGTAGATGGTTTCGAGCTTGGTGGCCTTGTCGATGATGTGTTCGGGGCTGGTGACTTTGCCGCAATCGTGCAGCCATGCCGCCAGCCGGAATTCATAGCGTTCCAGGTCGCTCATCGTGAAGCCGGCATAGGGGCCGGTGCGCTCGGCGCACAGGTGGTCGATCATGCTTTCGGCCAGTTTCGGGACGCGCTCGCAGTGCCCGCTGGTATACGGGCTTTTGGCGTCGATCGCATCGGCCAGCAACTGGACCACGGCATTGAACAGGTGCTGCTGGCTGGCGAACAGGTGGCGTGTTTCGACCGACACCGCCAGCGCGCCGGACAGGTTGACCGCGAACGCCCGGAAGTCTTCGCTCTGATGCAGGTCGTCCTGCGCATGATGCAGGACCAGCATGCCCAGCGCCTCATTCTGGCGCCCGATCAACTGCAGGGTCAGTCTCCCGGCCTGGGCGTCGACCAGTGCCGGAGCGTTCGCAGGCAGGCGCATGGGCAGGTCGGCGGACGACCCTGGCTCGACGCACACCGCTTCGCGGACCAGCTCGTTGCCGTCCTTGTCCATCAGATAGACGGCGCCTGCATGGCATTGCGCCGTCTCCACGAGTTTGCGCAGCACGCCGTCCAACATGGCGTCGAGCCGCGGTTCGCGGCTGATCATGTCCGTGGTGAGCAGGAAGTTCTGGATGGTCAGGCACATGGCGCCGAAGGCCGCATCCAGGTCTTTGACCTCACGGACGATGCTGGCGCCCGGGCCGGGTGTATCGAAGTCGAAGCGGGTCAGTTGCTGCGCGCGGCGCGTCAGCTGCGTCAGGCCTTTGCTGACCTGATGCCCGGCCAGCCAGCCCAGCGGCAGCGACAGCAGCACGAGGCCCAGCGTGAGCCAGCCCTGGTGGGCCAGGCCCTCGCGGATGCCGCCCAGCAGTTCGCTGTCGGGTACGGCGGCCAGGATGTGCAGGGCGTGGCCGGGCAGGCGGTCGAGATTCAATACGATGCCTTGCCAGAGTTCGCCCCCGCTCTGATAGCTGACGGGTTCGCCCACCTGAGGCGCGAGCGCATGCAGCGCCGCCAGGCTGGGGACGCCCAGTTCGCCGAGCCTGGCCAGTCGCTCCTGGCCGTCTACCCGGTGCAGGCTCCGGTCCAGGTCGGGGTAGGCGATGACGCGGCCATCGGCATCGATTACCGCGATTTCGCTGCGTGGCGTGCGGCGCAGGTCGGCGATCTCGCGGCTGAGGTCGGCCAGGGTGGTGTCCATCCCCACGACGGCGGAACCCAGCCCGCCGGGCTGGCTCAGGGTCAAGCCGATCTGGTGCGAGGAGAAAAAGACGTAGGCGTCGCTCATGCCTTGCCTGCCGGTACGCTTGGCGTCCTGGTACCAGGGGCGGGTGCGCGGGTCAAAGCGGTAGTCCGGCCTCGCCTGGTCGCCCAGCGGTTCCAGGCCACCGGTGAAGAAGGCCCAGCGCCCTGCGGGCTGGCCCGTGCGATCGAGCGTAATGGATTGCACCAGATAGTCGGCATGTGGCGGCGCCTGGAAGGCCGCGCGCATGGCCGGATCTGCAAGTGTGCGGACAAGGAGGAACTCGCCGTTTTCGTAGCCCACGTAGACCGCCGAAACCAGGCTGTCGCCGGCTAGCGCCTGCACCAGCGGGCGCAGCCGCTGCATGCGCTGTGACAGCGTGGTGGCCTGGGTGATGGGGTCCAGCGCCAACTGGCGCAGCGTGGCCTGGGCGGGTTCGGTCATGCGCCGTACTTTTTCGTCGATGACCAAGCCCATGTCGCGGGCATTGCTGCGAGCGGCTTGCAGCAGGGCGGTGCGGGATGCCTGCCACCCTTGCCACATCAGCACGGCCGCAAGCGCCAGCATGGCCGCGGCGACCAGCCCTCCGAGCAGCAGATGTAGCGGAACCGCCCTGATCGGCGGCGCGGCGTGTCGGGAGACCGGGGAATGCAGTGCCGCCGGATTCGCAGGATCCATGGCAATTCCTTGGCGCGCGGCACAGGCACGCCCGGAACGAAGGCCGGCAGCGGTCGGCTTGCGCTATATGTCGTGCGCCATGCGGCAAATGGTCGATTGTCTGCGAATGTTTAACATAAAAAGTTACATTCGTGGGGGCGTTGTGAGCGCTTCCGACGCGGTCCGTCCGTGGCTATTTCTTGATGGCGGTGATGGTGTACTGGCCGTTGATCTTTTCGGCGGCGAAGCGGACGTTGTCGCCAGGCTTGACGTCGTTGAGCATGGCCGGATCGGCCACCTTGAACACCAGGGTCATCGCGGGCAATTCCAGGTTGGCGATGGGGCCGTGCTTGACGGTGATCTTGCCGTTGGCGGCGTCGATGCGGCGTACTTCGCCTTGGGCGTTCAGCGCCTGCGCGAGCGCGGCGCCCATGGCCAACGCGAGTCCGGCCACCGTGGCGGTCAGGGCGAGTAGACGTTTCACTTCATTCTCCTTCTATCGTTTGCCGGATGCCGGGGGTGAGGCCGGTCCGCCCGTCGCGGCCCGGCTGCCCATGCCGGGCGTGGCCAATCCGCTGAGTATCGGGCAGTCCGGGCGATGGTCGCCATGGCAGTGCGACGCCAACTGCTCGAGCGTGGCCTTCATGGCTTGTAGACCACGGATCTTCTCGTCCAGTTCACCGATATGGTCGCACGCCAGCCGCTTGACCTCGACGCTGGGGCGGCTGCGGTCGTTCCACAGCTCCAGCAGGGTGCCGATCTGGGGAATGGAAAAGCCCAGGTCGCGGGCATTGCGGATGAACTGCAGCGTATGGACCTCGCTTTCACCATACAGCCGGTAGCCGGCATCCGTGCGGTGGGCGGGCGGAATGAGGCCGATGGCCTCGTAGTGCCTGATCATCTTGGCCGACACACCTGAAACGTCCGATGCCTGGCCGATATTGAGCGCTTGCATGCGAGCCTCGCTTGCTCTGGGAGAATCGTTGCTGGCGACTCTAAACCTTAACACGGCGTCAGGGTCAAGGTGCTTTCCGCGGGAGGCGCGACGACCGGTGCCGGCTGGGGGCAGATTTGTGGAAAACCGTGTGGATAGTCGCTGGATATCCTGTGGATGGCATGGGCATGACTTTGTGGACAGCCATGTGGAAAGGCGGTGGGCAAGCCTGTGGAAAAGCTGTGCGCAACCCTGTGGAGAGGCTGGGGAATTCCTGTGGATCGCCCGTGCATATCCTGTGGACAAATGCGGCTTTCGCTGTGGAAAGGCTGTGGCCAACCCTGTTGGCAAACCTGTGGGCCGCCTGGGGATATCGTGTGGGGCCAGCGGTGGACGAGGGGGGCGTGGAACAGTCATCGCGCTTAGCTACAATGGCGTTTTGACCGTTCGTCCCTCTTTTCCCCAGGCGCGCCGCCATGACCGACATCGACCAAGCCGACTCCTCCTCCGAACACGGGCCTCTCGCCACGCTCACGCCCCGGATCAAGGCCGGCGTGCTGGCCGAAGCCCTGCCGTACATCCGCCGTTTCCATGGCAAGACGATCGTGGTCAAGTACGGCGGCAACGCCATGACGGAAGAGCGGCTGCAGCGCAGCTTCGCGCATGACGTGGTGCTGCTCAAGCTGGTGGGCCTCAACCCCATCGTGGTGCACGGCGGCGGCCCGCAGATCGACGACGCGCTCAAGCGTGTCGGCAAGCAGGGCACGTTCGTGCAGGGCATGCGCGTGACCGACGCCGAGACCATGGAAGTGGTGGAATGGGTGCTGGGCGGCCAGGTCCAGCAGGACATCGTGATGATGATCAACGAGTTCGGCGGCAAGGCCGTGGGCCTGACCGGCAAGGACGGCGGCCTGATCCGCGCCCGCAAGATGCTGATGCCGGACAAGAACAACCCCGGCGCGCAACTGGACCTCGGCTTCGTGGGCGAGATCGCGTCCGTCGACCCGTCGGTGGTGAAGGCGTTGCAGGACGACCAGTTCATCCCCGTCATCTCGCCCATCGGTTTCGGCGAGGACGGCATGGCCTACAACATCAATGCCGACCTGGTGGCCGGCAAGATCGCCGAGGTGCTGCATGCCGAGAAGCTGATCATGATGACCAACACCCCGGGCGTGCTGGACAAGAACGGCAACCTGCTGACCGGCCTGACCGCCAGCAAGATCGACGAGCTGTTCGCCGACGGCACCATCTCGGGGGGCATGCTGCCCAAGATCTCGTCGGCGCTGGAGGCCGCCAAGAGCGGCGTCAATTCCGTCCACATCGTCGATGGCCGCGTCGAGCACTGCCTGCTGCTGGAAATCCTGACCGCGCAAGGCGTGGGCACGATGATCAAAAGCCACTAGCAGAAGGCCCCCGTACGCGCTTACGCGCGCCCCCCAGGGGGCGGCACTGGCGGACCGGCAGAGCCGGATCCGCTGTGGCCTGGGAACTCATCGGTTGGTTGAGGGTAGTTTTCGTTCATGAGTCAGGATATTTCCACGCAAGCTCCCGCATCGCCCCCTGGGGCGCGCGTGCAGCGCGTAGGGGGGGACCTCTACGTCAGCGAGATTGCCGCGGCGGTTACCGGGGTGCCGTCGGTGGCTTCGGCGCCGCGGCGGCAGGTGCGGCGGCCGTTGAGCCGGGTGCGGGTGACACGGCGGCCGGTGGGGGCGGGGCAGGGGCAGCCGGTCTGGTTCTTCGACCTGGACAACACGCTGCACGATGCCTCGCATGCCATCTTCTCGCACATCGACCTGTCCATGACCCAGGCGGTCATGGAGACGCTGAACGTGTCGGAAGAGGAAGCCCATGTGCTGCGCAAGCGCTATTGGCAGCGTTACGGCGCGACGCTGATCGGCATGGTCCGGCACCACGGCGTGTCGCCGGCGGAGTTTCTGCATCGCAGCCACAGTTTCGATGTCCGGCCGTTGGTGCGCGCGGACAAGGATTTGCGTAACCGGTTGTCACGACTGCCCGGACGCAAGATCCTGTTGACGAACGCGCCACACAATTACGCGCGCACCATCCTGCGCCACCTGGGCATCCTGCACTGCTTCGATAGCCTCTGGGCGGTCGAGGACATGCGCTTCCATGGCGAATTCCGGGTCAAGCCTTCGCCTGCCTTGATGCGCCACGTCATGGCTATGGAGGGAGTAAGCGCTAACAATTCAGTACTGGTCGAAGATACGTCGGCCAATCTGCGCGGCGCCCGCAAGGCCGGCATGCGCACGGTCTACGTCCGCCATCCGGGAACGCCGTTCGCGAAGTCGCATCGAGGACGTCCGCTTTTCATCGACCTTCAAGTAAACTCCGTCAGTCACTTGTTGTTACAGCGTCGCGCCTTGCGCCGTAGCTAGCCGTTTCCGCTGGAGGCGGCCCTGCGAAGCGGGCGATTTTTCCCCCTTTGCACGGAAACCTTCCGCGACATGGCCTCTAGCAAGACGGGCGAGCGTAAGACCCAGATCCTTCAGATGCTGGCCGAGATGCTCGAGCACCCCAAGGGCGAACGCATCACCACCGCGGCGCTGGCCGCGCGTCTCCAGGTTTCCGAAGCCGCGCTGTACCGGCATTTCGCCAGCAAGGCCCAGATGTTCGAGGGCTTGATCGAGTTCATCGAAAGCTCGGTGTTCGGCCTGTTCAACGTGATCTCCGAGTCCGAGACCAGCGGCCTCGCGCAGGCGCGCAAGGCCATCCTGATGCTGCTGACCTTCGCCGAGCGCAACAAGGGCATGACGCGGGTGCTGATCGGCGATGCGCTGGTGTCCGAGGACGAGCGGCTGCAGGAGCGCATGAACCAGTTCCTGGATCGCATCGAGGCCTCGCTGCGCCAGTGCCTGCGCAACGCGCTGGCCTTGAACGAGCTGCCCCCGACCGACGACATCCACGCGCGCGCCAGCCTGATCCTGCATTTCATCCTGGGGCGCTGGCAGCGTTATGCCAAGAGCGGCTGGAAGAAGTCGCCGTCGGAGTTCCTGGACGTGCAGATCCAGATCATGCTGGCCTGATCGCCGCCGTCCGGCGGTCAGTCGCGGCCGGTGCCTTCCCAGCCGCTTTTCGAGATGTCGAACACCACGCCGAAGGGGTCCTTGAACTTCTTCTCGAAGTTCTTCTTTTCCGGATCGTCGCCGAGCGAGAAGAAGAACTTGCCGCCGGCCGCCTCGATGCGGCGCTCGGCCTCGGCCAGGTCGTCGACCTGGAAGCCGAAATGGTGCACGCCGGCAAAGCCGCTGGACGGCGCCAGCGGATGGCCTTCCTTGTACTGCAGCAGCGCCAGGTTGGTGCTGCCGTCCGACAGGTAGATGCCCGAGCCCATTTCCAGGTCGTCGCGCCCGACGCGCTTCATGTCGAAGGCGGTTTCGTAGAAGGTGGCGGCCGCCTCGAGATCGGGGACGACCAGCGCGATGTGCTTGATCTTCATGGGGACCTCCCGGGATGGGCGGCGATGCCGGTTCAGGAAACGTGAGGATGCGCGGGACGCCCGCCGCATACCGGGCAGCCCGCGTCCCGGCCCACCCGCACTTCGTGCCACTTCATCGCCAGCGCGTCCAGCATCAGCAGGCGCCCCGACAGGCTGGTGCCGATGCCCGCCACCAGCTTGATCGCCTCGGCCGCCTGGGTCGAACCGACGATGCCCACCAGCGGCGCGAATACGCCCATGGTGGCGCAATTGATTTCGTCCACGTCTTCGCCATCGGGGAACAGGCAGTGATAGCAGGGCGCATCGTCCCGCCGCAGGTCGAACACGCCGATCTGCCCGTCGAACCGGATGGCCGCGCCCGAGACCAGCGGCTTGCGGTGCCGGACACAGGAACGATTGATGGCGTGGCGGGTGGCGAAGTTGTCGGTGCAGTCCAGCACGATGTCGGCGGCGGCCACCTGGGCGTCCAGCGCCTCGTCCATCAGCCGCTGGGTCAGGGCGTGGACGGCGACCTCGGGGTTGATGGCGGCCAGCGTCTGCTTGCCGGATTCCGCCTTGTAGCGGCCCACGCGGTCGGTGGTGTGCAGGATCTGGCGCTGCAGGTTGGTCAGGTCGACGGTATCGTCGTCGGCCAGTACCAGATTGCCCAGGCCCGCGGAGGCCAGGTAGAAGGCGGCGGGCGAGCCCAGCCCGCCCGCCCCGACGATCAGGGCACGCGCCTCCAGGAGGCGCTGCTGCCCTTCGATGCCGATTTCGTCCAGCAGTACATGCCGCGAATAGCGTAGCAGCTGCTCGTCGTTCACTTGGCCGGTGCGGGAGCGGGTTGCTGCTCGGACGGCGCCGGTGCGGGCGTGGCGGGCTTCTCGTCCTTCGTGGCGCCCTTGGCCTTCTCGGAGGGCGTCTTGTTCCGTTCGGCCAGTTCGGCGGCGGCCTTGGCCACGTCCTCGGCCTTGGCCAGCTGCACCGGCTTGCCGGCCAGCAGGTTGAGCGCCTGCGTGAGCTGGAAGTCGTCGGCGCCGCCGAATTCGAACTGCTTGATGGTCTTGCGCTCGGCGGCCTTGGCCGGATCCTGCGCGGCCGACTTGATCTCGCCGTTGGGATCCTTGTCGTTCAGCAGGTGCTTGGCCAGGTCGGCTTCGCGCGGCCGTTCGTACAGATCGCCTTCGGGCGTGTCGGTGACCGGGTAGTCGGGCACGATGCCCTTGGCCTGGATGGACCGGCCGTTGGGCGTGTAGTAGCGCGAGGTGGTCAGCTTGATGGCCGAATCGCGCGAGATCGGCAGGATGACCTGCACCGAGCCCTTGCCGAAGGTCTGGGCGCCCAGTACCCGGGCGCGCTTCTCGTCCTGCAGCGCGCCGGCCACGATTTCCGAGGCCGAGGCCGAGCCGGCGTTGACCAGCACCACCATCGGCACGGTCTTGGTCCAGGCCGGCAGGCGCTTGATGTAGTCGTCGCTGCTGCGCAGGTAGTCGGCCGGGTTGGTCAGGTACTTGCGCTTGGCGTCGGCGGTGCGGCCGTCGGTGGAAACCACCAGGGTGTTCTGCGGCAGGAAGGCGGCCGAGACCGCGATCGCGCTGTGCAGCAGGCCGCCCGGGTCGTTGCGCAGGTCCAGCACCAGCGCCTTGGGTACGCCGCTCCTGCCCAGGCGTTCGAGGTGCGTGGCGAGGTCGGCGCCGGTCTGTTCCTGGAACTGGGCGATCCGCACGTAGGCGGTATTGCCGTCCAGCATCTTGCTGCGCACGCTCTGGACCTTGATGACGTCGCGCTCGATCTTGACGACGATGGGCTGCGCCTCGTTCTTGCGCACCAGCGTCAGGGTGATCGAAGTCTTGGGCTTGCCGCGCATCAGCTTGACCGCGTCGTTCAGCAGCAGGCCCTTGGTGGATTTGTCGTCGATCTTGACGATGAGGTCGCCCGCCTTGACGCCCGCGCGCGCGGCGGGGGTGTCCTCGATGGGCGAGATGACCTTGACGAAGCCGTCCTCGGTCCCGACCTCGATGCCCAGGCCGCCGAACTCGCCTTGCGTGGCGGTCTGCATTTCGCGGTAGGCGTCGGCGTCCAGGTAGGCCGAATGGGGGTCGAGATCGGACAGCATGCCGGCGATGGCGCCGTCGATCAGCTTCTTGTCTTCGACCGGCTCGACGTAGTTGTTCTTGATGGTGGCGAAAACATTCGAGAACTGCCGGAGTTCCTCGAGCGGCAAGGGGCCGCGGGTTTCCCGCTGGGCCACGGCGGTGATGCCCAGGCTGACCAGGACGCCGGCGACCACGCCGAGGCTGACCAGGCCGATACTGCGAACTTTACTCTTGCTGCCCATGTATTCCTCCGGGCCCCGGTTCGGGACGTCCAACATTTGACATCCCAGGGGCCTCGCGGGTTCTCGTCGATAGGTTGAATGTGCTGGGGAAGTCGCGCAAACGCGCGTGCGATCAGGATATCCGGGTAGGGGGGTCAGCGCAACGAGGCCCACCGCAGCGGGTCGAACGGCGCGCCTTGATGCCGCAGTTCAAAGTATAGGCCCGATTCCGACTGCCCTCCGGTGGCGCCCACGTTGGCCACGATGTCGCCGCCCTTGACGTCGTCGCCGACGTGGCGAAGCACCGACTGGTTGTTGCCATAAATCGACAGGTACTGGCTGCCGTGGTCGATGATCAGGAGGTTGCCGAAGCCCCGCAGCCAGTCCGCGAAGACCACCTTGCCGGCGGCCACGGCCCGCACCTCGGTGCCTTCGCTGGCGCGGATGAAAACGCCCTTCCAGGTGCCGCCCTCGCCGCGGGCGGCGCCGAAGCGGCCGACGACGTCGCCCCGCACGGGCAGGCGCAGGCGGCCGCGCAGTTTTTCGAACTGGCCGGCCAGCGAAGCGTCCGGCAGGGTGTCGTTGCGCGCCACCGCGCGTTCCGGAGACGGCTCGGGGGGCGGTGGCGGAGGCGGCTTGCCCGCCTCGCGCGCGGCCTGTTCGGCGGCGCGCTGCGCGGCGGCCCGCCTGGCCGCTTCTTCCGTCCGGCGGGCGAGTTCCGCCTTGCGCGCCAGTTCGGCCTTGCGGCGGGCTTCTTCGGCCCGCCTGGCCAGCATCCGGGTCAGGTCCTCGATCACGCGCGACAGGCGCTGTTCATCGCGCGCCAGGCTGGCTGCCTGGCGGCGCTGGCTGCTCAGCTTGGACGAGATGTCGGCCAGCACCTTGCGGCGCTGGTCCGACTGTTTGAGCAGTTCCTGGCGCTGGCTGTTTTCTTCGGACGCCAGGTGTGCGAGCTCGCTGCGCTTGGTGTCGGCCTGGGCCCGCAACTGGGCCAGTTCGTCCAACTCGCCCTGTAGTTCGGTCACGGTAGTGGCCCGGGCCTGGGCGATGTAGCCCAGGTAGGCGAGGTTGCGATTCAGCCGCTGCGGGTCGTCGCCCGACAGCAGCGCGCCCCAGGGCGTGAGCCCGCCCACCGCGTATTGGCGGCGCAGCAGGTCGGCCAGGTGCGCCTGGCGCAGGGCCAGGTTCTTTTCTTTTTCGGCGATGGCCTGCTTCTGGCGCTCCAGTTCGGTATTCGCCCGCCGCTGGGCATTGCCCAGTTCGACCAGCCGGCGGTTGACCTTGGAGATGGTCTGCTCCGACTCCTTCAGGGCGTCGGCCGCGTCGGCGTGTTCTTCCTCGCCTTCGGCGATGTCCTTCTTGAGCGCTTCCAGCCGCTTGCGCAGGGCCTCGCGCTCGCGGGCCACGGCGGCGGGGTCGGAGGGCGCCTTGCCCGCGTCGGCGGCGGCCGCGGCAGGCGGCCAGCCCGACGCCGCGGGCAGTGCGATCAGCAGTATCGCCGCGAGCCGCTTCACTTGGCCTTGGCCTTTCCTTGCGCGGCCACGGCGGCCATGGCGGCGGCGATCTCGTCCGCGTTGCCCAGGTAGTAGTGGCGGATGGGCTTGAGATCGTCGTCCAGTTCGTACACCAGCGGCTGGGCGGTGGGGATGTTCAGGCCCACGATGTCGTCGTCGGAGATGCCGTCCAGGTGCTTGATGAGCGCGCGCAGGCTGTTGCCGTGGGCGGCGATCAGCACCCGCTTGCCGGCCTTCAGCGAGGGGACGATGGTCTCGTTCCAGTAGGGCACGACCCGGGCCACGGTGTCCTGCAGGCATTCGGTGGCAGGCAGCTCGTGGGCGGGCAGCCCGGCGTAGCGGGGGTCGAAGCGCGGGTGGCGCTCGTCGTCCGCCGCCAGGGGGTTGGGCGGGATGGCGTAGGCGCGGCGCCAGACCAGCACCTGCTCTTCGCCGAACCGGGCGGCGGTCTCGGCCTTGTTCAGTCCCTGCAGGGCGCCGTAGTGGCGCTCGTTCAGGCGCCAGCTGTGCTCGATCGGCAGGTACATGTGGTCCATGGCGTCCAGGGCGATCCACAGGGTGCGGATCGCGCGGCGCAGGACCGAGGTGTAGGCGAGATCGAAGTCGTAGCCTTCCTTCTTGAGCAGTTCGCCTGCCTTGCGGGCCTCTTCCCGGCCCTTGTCCGTCAGGTCGACGTCGGTCCAGCCGGTGAAGCGGTTTTCAAGGTTCCATTGGCTTTCGCCGTGACGCATCAGTACGAGTTTGACCATGTCCCAGGGGCGCAGGCGCGCTGCGCGTAAAGGTTGAATACAATTCGGCTGCCCGCCCGAAAACGGCGGGGACGGACGGCAGCCCGTTGAAAAAGCGGCTGTCCATCCCGACATTTTATAATCCTGCGGCATTGTCTTCGCTGCGGGCCCGGAATCGGGCCGCCGCGGCGGCCGAAATCCGGCGGACTATGTGGTTTTTCCGCCGTTTTGCGAATTCGTAAGCGCGCGTAACGCCAGGCTTTCCGGCCGGCCGGGCGCGCGTTCCTCTCATTAGGTTTCCAGGGCCCGCTCGTGAAATTCATCCTCGACAACATTCTCCTGATCGCATTGGCCCTCGTCTCGGGCGGTATGCTGGTGTGGCAAACGCTGCGCGGAGGCCGGGCCGGCGGGGCCATGAGCACGTCCGAGGCCACGGCCGCGGTCAACCAGCGCCAGGCGGTGTTCGTCGACATGCGCCCGGCGGCCGACTTCTCGGCCGGGCACATCGCCCAGTCCCGCAGCGTGCCGCTGGCCGACCTGGCGCAGAAGGCGGCGGGCCTGCCCAAGAACAAGCCGCTCATCCTGGTGGGCAGCAACGGCCGCGACGCGGCCAAGGCCGTGGCCCAGTTCAAGGCCCAGGGTTTCGCCGACGTCAGCAGCCTGTCGGGCGGACTGTCCGGCTGGGTGCAGGCGGGAATGCCGATCGCGAAAGGATAGCGCCATGCAGAAAGTCCTGATGTACTCGACGGGGTATTGCCCCTTTTGCATGCGCGCCGAGATGCTGCTCAAGCAGCGCGGCGTGCAGGAGATCGAGAAGGTGCGCATCGACGCCGAACCCGAGCGCCGGGCCGAGATGATCGAGCGCACCGGCCGGCGCACCGTGCCGCAGATCTACATCGGCGACACGCACGTGGGCGGTTTCGACGAACTCGCCGCGCTCGACCGCGCGGGCGGGCTGCAACCCCTGCTGGCCGGCCAGGCGACGCAGGACCATTGATTTCGTTGTGGCCGGGGCGTGTCCCCGGCATGTTCTTTTGGTGCATACGTTTCGGCTCCGCGCGTACCGGGGGCCGGGTTCAGCCAGCAGGCTTTCCGTTTCCAGACTTTCTCCCATGTCCGACAATCAAGAGCAGCAAGCCCCCGTGTTCAACATCCAGCGCGTCTACCTGAAAGACCTGTCGCTGGAGTTGCCCAACGCGCCCCAGATTTTCCTGGAAACCGAGCAACCCGGGGTCGAGGTCGCGATCGATGTCGGCGCCCAGGCGCTGGCCGAGACCGTCTTCGAAGTGACCGTGACCGCCACCGTGACCACCAAGGTCGGCGACAAGGTCCTGTACCTGGTCGAAGGCAAGCAGGCCGGCATCTTCGAACTGGCCAACATCCCGCTGGAACAGCTCGATCCGATCCTGGGCATCGCCTGCCCCGGCATCATCTACCCCTACCTGCGCAGCAACATCGCCGACGCCATCACCCGCGCGTCGATGGCGCCGCTGCACCTGGCCGAAGTCAACTTCCAGGCCATCTACGAGCAGCGCGTGGCCCAGGCTGCCGCCGAGCAGCAAGTGGCCCAGGCCGGCAACGACGCCGGCCTGATCCTGCCGCCGGGCACCAAGCACTGAGCGGCCGCGACATCATGGCGGACATGGCGCCGGGCCTGCGCGTCGCCGTCCTGGGGGCGGGCAGCTGGGGGACGGCGCTCGCCGCCGCCTGCGCCCGCGGCCATGCCACCATGCTGTGGGCGCGCCGTCCGGAATTGGCGCGCCGCATCGCCGATGCCCGCGAGAACGCCGATTACCTGCCCGGGGTCGCGCTGCCGCGGGAATTGCGCTGCACCAGCGATCTCGATGACCTGTTCGGCCACCTGCGCGGCGCCGCGCGCCCGCTGCTGGTCCTGGGCGTGCCGGTGGCCGGCATGGAGCAGGCCTGCCGCGACGTGGCGGCGGGCGTGGTCCGCCACGGCATGGGCGATCTGGCCGTGGCCTGGACCTGCAAGGGCCTGGACGCGGACACGGGCCGTCTGCCGCACGCCATCGCCCAGGCAGCCTTCGCGGGCACGGCGGGCATCTCCACCGGCGTGCTGTCCGGCCCGTCCTTCGCCCGCGAGGTGGCCCGCGGCCTGCCGGTGGCGCTGACCATCGCCAGCGCCAGCGCGGAACTGCGCAGCCGCGTCACCGACGCGCTGCACGGCGGCGCGATCCGCGTCTACGGCAGCGAGGACATCGTCGGCGTCGAGGTGGGAGGCGCCGTCAAGAACATCATGGCCATCGCCTGCGGGATCGGCGATGGCCTGGGCATGGGCGCCAACGCCCGTGCCGCGCTCATCACCCGCGGCCTGGCCGAGATGACGCGCCTGGGCGTGGCCCTGGGCGCGCAGGCCGATACCTTCTCCGGCCTGACCGGGCTCGGCGACCTGATCCTGACCGCCACCGGAGACCTGTCCCGCAACCGCCACGTCGGCCTGGAAATCGGCCGCGGGCGGTCGCTGGACGAGATCCTGGGCGACATGACCCAGGTGGCCGAAGGCGTGCGCTGCGCGCCGGCCGTGCGCGACCTGGGCCGCCGCTGCGGGATCGAGATGCCGATCACCGAGGCGGTGTGCGAGGTGCTGTTCGACCGCGTGCCGCCGGCGCAGGCGGTGTCGCGCTTGCTGGCCAGGGATCCGAAGGTGGAAGCCCCCAAGGTAAGCCCCCGCCCTGCGCGCTTGCGCGCGCCCCCCCGGGGGGGCGATGCGGGCGGACCGGCGGAGCCGGATCCGCGGCATCCTGGGTCGAAGGTGCCTGGGTCCGGGGGCGGTAAGGGTTCTTAAGGGAATTTTAGATGGATGCGGTTTGTGTGTATTGCGGGGCCAGTGCCGGGAGCGATCCTTTCTTTGCCGAGGTGGCGCGTGATTTTGGGCGCGCGGTGGCGAGGCGGGGGATGCGGCTGGTGTATGGTGGCGGCAGCGTCGGGTTGATGGGGCACGTGGCCAATGCGGCGCTCGAGACGGGCGGGCAGGTGACCGGTGTCATCCCCGAGCGGCTCTGGGAAAAAGAGGTCGGGCACAAGGGCCTGACCGACATGTACGTCGTGCCCACCATGCACGCCCGCAAGGCCCGCATGGTCGAACTCTCGGACGCCTTCGTCGCGCTGCCCGGCGGTTTCGGCACGCTGGACGAACTTTTCGAGGTGCTGACCTGGCAACAGATCGGCTACCACTCCAAGCCGGTGGGGTTGCTCAACGCCAACGGCTATTACGATGCCTTGCTTGCCTTCGCGCGCCATGCCCATGAACAGGGTTTCGTGCGCGCGGTGCATCTCGAGGCGCTGATCGTCGACACCGATATCGACCGCCTGCTGGACCGCCTGGCCAGCGCGCAGCCGGTACATGTGGACCGATGGGTCAAGAACAGCGACGCGGTCTGAAACAGTCCCGCCCGCCAGTCCAACACCAAATAACGGAGATATCCATGCATTCTTCCGCATCCTCCGCGCCGGCCCTGCGCCGCCGCCTGCTTGGCGCGGCCGTGGCCGCCGGCCTGATGGCCGCCACCCCCGCCTTCGCCCAGCATGACTGGCCCAGCCGTCCCATCAAGCTGGTCGTGCCGTTCCCGGCCGGCTCGTCGCCCGACATCATCGCGCGCGTGATCTCGCAGCCGCTCGCCAAGCAGCTCGGGCAGGCGATCGTGATCGACAACAAGCCTGGCGCCGGCGGCAATATCGGTACCGGCACCGTGGCCCATGTCACGCCGGACGGCTACACCATGCTGTTCACCATCAACGGGCCGCTGGCCACCGCCCCCGCGCTCTACACCAAGCTCAACTACGACCCGCTGAAGGACCTCGCGCCCGTCACGCTGGTCGCCACCAGCCCCAACGTGCTGGTCGTGCCGCCCTCGCTGAACGTCGACTCGGTCGGCGCCTTCACCTCGCTGGTGAAGAAGGAGCCGGGCAAGTTGAACTATGGCACCGTCGGCGCCGGCAGTTCCGCCCACCTGGCGATGGAACTGCTCAAGGGCAAGGAAAACCTGGACATCCTGCACGTGCCGTACGCCGGCTTCCCGCAGGTCGTGACCGCCATGCTGGGCGGCCAGGTGCAGGCCGGCTTCATGGTGCCCGCCATCGCCATGCCGCAGGTGCGCGACGGCAAGCTCAAGGCACTGGCCGTGACCAGCACCAAGCGCAGCCCGGCGCTGCCCGACCTGCCGACCATGGCGGAGCAGGGCGTGCCCGATTTCGAGGTGATCTCCTGGCAGGCCATCCTGGTGCCCGCCGGCACGCCGCAGCCCATCGTCGACCGGCTGAACAAGGAGCTGGTCCAGATCATCAAGAGCGAGGAAGTGCAGAAGCAACTGACCGCGCAGTACTTCACCGCCGCGCCGTCCACCCCGGCCGAGCTGACCGCGCTGATCAAGAAGGAACAGCAGACGCTGGGCGCGGTGATCAAGCGCCTGAATCTGACGCTGGATTGAGCCGGTCGGCTCCGTTCCCGCAAGCGCGGCGCCCCTCGGGGCGCCGTTTTTTTTGGTGCTTCAGGCCGTCTGCGCCGCCCGCGCCAGCATGAACATGCCGGCCGTGGCCAGGACCGATCCGGTGATGCGCGCCACCCGTGCGCCCCCGGGCGCGAGACGTTCTCCGGCCGCGGCCGCCGTGGCGATCGCCATGGCCCGCCAGTCCATCATGCCGATGGCAAGCAGGCTGGCGGTCAGGCCGGCGCAGGACACGCCGCAGCGCAGGCCCAGTTGCAGCCCGTGGCGCCATGCCGCGCCAGGGCGCGCGCACGGCACGGCGGCGCGGCCATCGAGGTGGCAACCGGCCAGGTAGCGGGCCTTGAGCGCGGTGAGCTGGAACAGGCCGCCCGCCAGGAGGGCGAGACTCGTCGCCGCGGGACCCAGGCGCGCCAGCGCGGGGACCTGCGCCTGCAGCGCGGCCAGGGCGGCGCCCAGCGGAAACACCAGGAGGCCGATCAGCGTCCACGTGCAGAAGTATCCCAGGCCGGCCATCGCGGCCAGTCCGTCCGCGTGGCGCGAGCCGGTGCCATGCAGCCGGCGGCGGTAGCGCCATAGCGCGGGCGCGACGGCCGGCAGCATCATCGCCACCGCCATGGCCGTCCACATGCCCAGGAAGGCCGCGAGTAGGCCAGCCCATGTCCCGCCCGGCGAGGGCCGCCAGGGCATCGCCACCATGTTCCCGCACAGGACGGCCATGCCGGCCATGGCCCGCATGGCGGCGTTCCAGGCCAGGACGGCGGCGGCCATCGCCAGTGCCGTGCCGCCGAGGAAGCGCAGGCCGGCATGCCGCCATGCGGGCGCGAGCGCCGCCCCCGTTTCAGCGCCCGGCGTACTCATCGCGGCGGCGCCACCACACGCCCTGCTCGTTGCGTCCCAGTGGCGCGCGGTCCAGCCACTGGTACATGCCCCAGAGCCCGTCCAGCCCGCGCGCGTAGGTGGAATAGGTGTGGTAGACGGTGCCGTCCTCGATTGCGAAGGCGCTCATGCCAGGGCGTTCGCGCAGATAGGTATTGGCGTCGGTGCCGCACATCGCGGCCAGGCGGCCCTCGGGGCCCTGGCCGGTGCCTGCGGGGGCCGGATGGCATCCGCAGGCGGGTTCGCGCCGGTAGTTGTAGGCTATGCCTTGCTCGAACTGCTGGGCCTCGGTGTGCGAGGCGCCGAAGTCGAAGTTGAAGCCGGCATCCCGGGACGAGGCCCAGGGGAAGCGCCAGCCCATGCGCTGCTTGTATGCCCGCAGCTTGGCCAGCGGGGCGCGCGAGACCGCCATCAGCATGACGTCGTGGTTGGCCAGGTGGACGGCGAAGCCGTCGAAGCTGTCGGCGATCGATGAGCAGGATGGGCATCCGGCCTGGTAGTCGGGACCGAACATGAAGTGGTAGACGAGCAGTTGCGAGCGTCCCTGGAAAAGATCGGCCAGCGAGGCTCGGCCCTGGTCGGTGTCGAAGCGGTAGTCCTTGTCGATCGCCACCCAGGGCAGCGCCCGGCGCCGCTGCGCCAGTTCGTCCGACTGCCGCGTCAAGGCTTTTTCGGCCTCCAGCAGGTCGAGCCGCGCGGCCAGCCATTCTTCCTGTGTACCTGTGATGTGTCGCATCGTTTTCTCCTTGGATTTCCCGTCGATCGCGCCTGGTTGGCGCGACGTATCGGCGGGGGGCGTGTGCTAGATTAGGATCGGGCCGCCGCACGGCGGGAGTGACAAATGTGGCGGGATTCGGATGGATGCATTGATTGCCGGGGCCGCCCAGGCGCTGGCCGCGGGCGATCCCTTCGGGGCCTTGAACCGGGTGGCGCTGCGCGACGATCCGCCGGCGCTGGCGCTGCGCGGCATCGCCATGGCCCAGCTTGGCGAGTTCGTCCGGGCCAGGATGCTGGTCCGGCGGGCGGCCGGCGCCTTCGGGCACAAGCAACCGCTGGCCCGCGCCCGCTGTATCGTGGCCGAGGCCGAGATCGCGCTCGCCTCGCGCGAGCTGGCCTGGCCCGACAAGGCGCTGGCCGCCGCGTGCGCCACGCTCGAAGCGCATGGCGACCTGGCCAATGTCGCACACGTCCGCCAGCTCGAAATCCGGCGCTGCCTCCTGATCGGCAGGCTGGACGAGGCCGAGCGGTTGCTGGCCGGGGTCGATGCCGGTCCGCTGACCGCCGCGGCGGTGGCCATCCACGAGCTGCTGGTGGCGGGCATCGCGATGCGGCGGCTGCGCACCGCTGTCGCGCGCGCCGCGCTGGCGCGCGCGGAACAGGCCGCGAACCGCGCCGGCATTTCCGCGTTGCAAGCCGAGGTCCGGCAGGCCGCTGCCGTGCTGGACATGCCCGCGGCCCGGCTGGCATGGCGGGGGCAGGAGCGCCTGATCGCGCTGGCCGAGGTGGAAACGCTGCTGGCCTCGGACGCGCTGGTGGTCGACGCCTGCCGCCACGCGGTGCGCGAGGCGGGGCAGGTGGTCCCGCTGGCGCGGCGGCCGGTGCTGTTCGCGCTGGCGCGTGCGCTGGGCGAGGCGTGGCCCGCCGACGTGCCGCGCGAGACGCTGATCGAACGGGCCTTCCGCGCCCGGCATCCCGACGAGACGCATCGCGCACGGCTGCGCGTGGAGATGGGCCGGTTGCGCAAGGCGGTGGCGGGGCTGGCCGACGTGGCGGCGACCCGGCGCGGCTTCGCGCTGGCGCCGTGCCGGGCAAGTGACGTCGCGGTGCTGACCCGGCCGGTCGAAGGGCCGCATGCGCCAGTGCTGGCCCTGCTGGCGGACGGCGAATCATGGTCGAGCTCGGCCCTGTCGCTGGCGCTGGGCGCCAGCCAGCGCACCGTGCAGCGGGCCCTGGACCAACTGGCCGAGGCGGGCCGGGTGCAGGCCACCGGACGAGGGCCGGCCCGCCGCTGGCTGATGCCCCCGGTGCCGGGGTTCGCGACAACCTTGTTACTCCCGGCCGCGTTGCCGGAGGGCTAGGATGCCTCCCTGGACATTCCCCTTCTTCCTTCTTCCAGCGAGCAGGCGCCATGAAGACATCGACAGCCCACATCCTTCGTGAATATGGCCCTTTCCCCGAGGCCGACGGCGTGCACGGCGTGACCTATGACGGCAAGAACGTCTGGTTCGCCATCGGCGACCGGCTCTGTGCCATGGATCCGGCCAGCGGCGAAATCCAGCGCTCGATCCGGACCCCGGCGAACGCCGGCACCGCGTTCGATGGCAAGCACCTGTACCAGATCGCCGATGGCCACATTCGCAAGATCGATCCGGAGTCCGGCCGCGTGCTGGCCACGATCCCGTCGCCGGCCGGCGGCGAGGACTCGGGGTTGGCGTGGGCCGAAGGCTCCCTGTGGGTCGGGCACTACCGCGCCCGCAAGATCCACCAGATCGATCCCGAGACCGGGAAGATCCTGCGCTCGATCACCTCCGAGCGTTTCGTCACCGGCGTGACCTGGGTGGATGGCGAGCTCTGGCACGGCACCTGGGAAGGCGACGCCAGCGACCTGCGGCGGATCGACGCGCAGAGCGGCGAGGTCCTGGCCAGGCTGGAGATGCCGCCCGGCACGGGCGTCTCGGGGCTGGAGTCCGACGGCGGCGACCGCTTCTTCTGCGGTGGCGGCAAAAGCGGGACGCTCCGGTCAGTGCGGCGGCCGGCGCGCGTCTGACCCGCCGACGCGCGGCGTCCGGCTGGCGCCGCGCGGGCCAGGGCCGTCAGATCCTGCCCAGCAGGTTGGTCCGCGCGTGCACGATGTGTTCGAAGATTTCCCGCCGCGCGGTGTCCGCATCGCGATGCTTCAGGGCTTCGACGATGCGGCGATGTTCCGCTTCGTACTCCCTGCGCCGCTCGGGCGTCACGATCTTCTTCTTCAGAAAACCCCATTCGCCGCTGTTCCGGACCTCCGCCAGCAGCCTGAACACGCTTACGAACAGCGCGTTGTGGGTGGCCAGCGCCAGCTGTTCGTGCAGCGCATTGTCCCAGTGCTCGAACTCCTCCAGCGTGTCGGCGGTCTCGGACCGCGCGCAGCAGGCCTCGAGGCGTTCGAAGTCGGCCAGGGTGGCGTTGCTGACGATGAGCTCGACGATCATGGGCTCCAGCAGCAGCCGCGCTTCCATGATCTCGGCCGGGCTGGCGGACGGAATCGTGAGCAGCTTGCCCGCCGCCGCCATGATGCCCGGTTCGATGCCGGCCGGCGTGTCCGACACATAGGTTCCACTTCCCACCTTCTGCACGATCAGGCCCTGGTCCCGCAGTTCCTGCAGCACGCGGCGCAGGGCGGACCGGCCGACGCCGAAGTCCGCGCACAGGCTGCGTTCGGTCGGCAGGCGGCTGCCGGGCGCCCACTTGCCGGTGCGCAGGCCATCGAGCAGTTCCGTGCGCAGCGCCTGGACGGGGTCGGTGCGGACCTGGAGGCTGGGAGACGGGTACATGGTTGTACTGGTCCTTGATTGGTTCAAATTGGTTTTATTGTAAAGCGTAGATTCGCCATATATTTAGGTGAAAACCCTAGGAATATGGCGATAAAAATGGCTTTATAGTTCGACAAATCAATACCATTGAAAACCAAATTAAACCAATTGGTCGGATCAGGAAGAGGATTCGGCCATTCAGCAAGGAATGCCATGCGACTCGCCACTTTCATGCTCGACGGCCACCGCCATGTAGGAATGGTCTCCGACGACGCGCGCCATGTCACGCTGCTGGACCTGCCCGCCGGCGCGGCGGACCGGGGCGTGCTGCCGCTGGTCGAGATGGCCGTGCGGGGCACGGACATCGGCACGCTGCGCGGCAGGACCGTGGCCTTGGACAGCGTACGTCTGGAAGCGCCCATTCCCGTTCCCCGCCGCAACGTGTTCTGCGTCGGCAGGAACTACCACGCCCACGCCAAGGAGTTGTCGGGCTCGGTCTTCAAGGCCAGCAACGCTGATCCGGCAGCCTGGCCCATCGTGTTCACCAAGGTGCCGGAATGCGTCGTCGGACCCACGGACGACGTCGCGCTGCCGGGCGAGGTCTCGACCCAGATCGACTACGAAGCCGAACTGGCCGTGGTGATCGGCAAGGGCGGCAAGAACATCTCGCGCGACGAGGCCATGGGACACGTCTACGGCTACACCATCGTCAACGACGTGACCGCCCGCGACGTGCAGATGCGGCACCAGCAGTGGGACCTGGGCAAGTCCTTCGATACGTTCTGCCCCATGGGACCGTGGGTGGTGACCGCCGACGCGCTGGACGGCACCGACACGCGCGTGCGCTGCTGGGTCAACGGCGAGCCGCGCCAGGACGCCAGCACCCGTGATTTCATCTTCGATATTCCGACGTTGATCGAGACCTGCTCCCGGGGCATCACGCTGCACCCCGGGGACATTATCGCGACCGGCACGCCGGCCGGAGTCGGCATGGGGCTGACGCCGCCGCGCTATCTGGCCGCGGGCGATGTCGTGCGTATCGAGATCGATGGCCTGGGCGTCATCGAGAACCGGTTCGTCGCGCCGCGATGACCACCGCGCGGCCCGGATGCCCGGGCCGCGCCAAGAGCGCCGCCAGAGCGCGACAAGACTACTTTCCCATGGAGACACCATCATGAAAACCACGTTGTGGGCCGCGGCGTTCGCCGCCCTGTCGCTGGTCGCCGCGCCCGGCGCGCGGGCGGAGTATCCCGACCGGCCGATCAACCTGATCGTTCCCTTCCCACCGGGCGGCACGGCGGACAACATGGCCCGCGCGCTGCAGCCCGCTCTTCAGCGTGCGCTCAAGCAGACCGTGGTGGTCATCAATCGCCCCGGGGCGGGCGGCGCCATAGGCGTGAGCCAGGTCGCCAACGCGCCGGCGGACGGCTACACGATCCTGTGCTCGCTGCTGAGCGTGGCCAGCCTGCCCGAACAGGCGGTGGTCAACAAGCAGAAGCCGCCGTTCACGCTGGAGCAGCTCACCCCCGTGGCGATGCTGAGTGCCGAGCCGGTGGCCATGGTGGTGCCCGAGGCCAGCCCCTACAAGACCTTTCCTGAATTGATCGCGGCGGCCAAGGCCAGGCCCGATGCCCTGACCTACGGGTCGACCGGCTTCTTCGGCGAAGTGCACGTGCGCACGGCGGCGTTCGCGGACACGGCGCACATCAAGGTCCGGCACATTCCCTACCAGGGGGGCGGTCCGCTGGTGACCGCGCTGGTGGCCGGCGAGGTCGATTTCGCGCTGCTGTCGCGTTCGCTGTCGCTGACCCAGGTCAAGGCCGGCCGGCTGAAGTACCTGGCCACGGCCGGCGACGAACCGTGGACCGATCCGGCGGGCCTGCCCCGGATGAAGGATGGCGGCGTGGACTTCGACTCGGTCGCGGGCACGGCCATCTTCATTTCCTCCGGCACGCCCGCCGCGGTGGAGCGGAAGATCCGGCAGGCGGTAGAGGCCGCGGCCGGCGATCCGGAATTCAAGAAGATCGTGTCCAGCTCGGGTGGCGAGGTCAAGTATTCCGCCGGCGACAAGTTCGCGGCGTTCTGGGCCTCCTACGTGAAGTCGATCGCGGCCATCACGCATCGCATCGCCGCGACCGAGACGCGGGAGGCGGCCAAATGAGCGGCACGGCGCCGGTCTTCATCGGCACCGACGCGGTCGAACAGGTGCTGACCTGGGACGCGCTGGTGGCCGCGCTGCGCGATGCCTATGCCCAGCGTCACGACGAACATATCAGCCCGCCCCGCACCTTCGCCCGCGGCGATGGCGCGTCGCTGCGGGCCCTGGCCAGCGTGCCGCCCGGCAAGCGTTTCATGGGCGCCAAGGTGTTCGGCCGTGGCCGCAACCGCGGCATGAACTACCTGATCTCGCTGGCGGACCAGGACACCGGCGAGATCCGCGCGCTGCTCGATGCCAACAAGATTACCGCCTACCGTACCGCGGCCACTTCGGCGCTGGCGGTCGACTGCCTGGCGCCCCGGCGGCCGGTGCGGCTGGGCGTGCTGGGCAGCGGCGCCGAGGCGCGCGCCCATGTCCAGGCCATTGCCTCGCTGCGGCAGATCGAGGGCTTGAGCATCTACAGCCCGACGCCGGCCAACCGCGAGCGGTTCGCGCACGACTTCGAAGCGATGCTGGGCGTGCCGTGCCGGCCGGCCGCCACCGCCGCGCAAGCCATGGAAGGCGCCGACATCGGCATTGCCGCCGCGCGGTCGCGCGACGAGACGCCCATCCTGCATGCCGACGCGCTGCGCGACGGCATGGTGCTGGTGTCGGTCGGCTCCACGCTGCCGCAGCAGCGCGAGATCGACGCCTCGGTGGTCGAGCGCTGCGACCTCATCGTCTGCGACATGCCCGACGAGGTCAGCGCCGAGTCCGGCGACATGCTGGAAGCCCGGGCGCGCGGGATCGACTTCGCGCCCCGGCTGCGCTCGCTCAACCAGCTGGTGCGCGGCGAGATCGCGCCAGGCGCCCGGCTGCCGATGTTCAAGTCGGTGGGCTCGGCCTTGCAGGACATCGTCGCGGCCGAGCTCGTCTTCGATCTGGCCACCGGCGCGGGGCTGGCCGTCGAGCTGCCCATTGCCTTTACCTACAAACAATAGATTTCTTCGACCAGGAACTGAAACATGGCCTCCTATAAACGACACGAAGCCCGCGATTGGGCCCACGAACACCTGCGCGGCGTCGCCAACGTCGTGATCCCCTCGTTCACCTCTGACCTGAAGGGCCTGAACGAGCAAGGCATCCGCCACGATATCCGCCACGAGATCGAGCTGGGCTTCTCCGGCACGCTGATGGTCTCGGAAGTGGCGATCACGCTGCCCGAGTACGAGCAGTTCTTCGCGTGGGCCAACGACGAGTCGCGCGGCCGGCTGAAACTCATCCACCACGCCAGCTTCAACACGCTGGAAGAGAACATCGAGGCGGCGAAGATCGCGGAGCGCAACGGCGCCGAACTCATCCTGCTGTCCTACCCGGCCAATTTCTACGCCCGCACGTCGCAGGACATCTACGACTACACCAAGGCCTTCTGCGACGCGACGGACCTGGGCGTGATGCTGTTCCAGGTGCCGCACTGGGGCTTCGAGCGCGTGCATCCCTCCGACCTCGAAGCGCCCCTGGTCCGCCGGCTGCTGGACGACTGCCCGAACATCGCGGCGCTCAAGGCCGAGGGAGGCATGCCCAGCATCATGGGCTGGGTCGAGGCCTATCGCCTGTTCAGCAAGGACGTGGTGGTCACCATGCCGCTCGAACAGTACGCGCTGGCGCTGGCCCAGCTCGTGCCCATCCAGTTCATCGGCACCAGCGATACCGAATACTACGGCGGCATGATCCCGCGCATCTTCAACCTGATCCAGGAGAAGAAGTACGACGAGGCGACGAAGCTCTACTGGCAGTTGACGCCGGCGCGCAAGGCCCGCGCCGCGGCCAACTCGTATTCGTCGCAGACCCAGTTCCTGAACCGCATGCTGTGGAAATTCGAAGGCTGGCTCAACGGCTTCAACGGCGGTCCCGTGCGCCAGCCGACCATGCGTATCAACGAGAACACCATGAACAGCCTGCGGCAGGCGCTGGTCAAGTCGGGCCTCACCCCCACCGACTCGCCCAACGGCGACTTCTTCGTTGGCCGGCATCCCATGGATACCGCGGCCTGATCCCATGCGCGAGACTCCCATGCCATCCATCGCCAACCTGCCCACCGATCTCTACATAGACGGCAACTGGACGAAGCCCGCCCAGCCGCGTTCGTTCACGGTATCGGATCCGGCCACGGGCGAACGGGTCGCCCAGGTGGCCGATGCCGGCCTGGACGACGCGCGCGCGGCCGTCGACGCCGCGGCCGCGGCCCTGCCCGCGTGGCGCGACACGCCGCCCCGCGCCCGGGCCGAGGTGCTGCGCAAGGTCCATCTGCTCATGCTTGAGCGGCTGGAGGAACTGGCGCGCATCATCACGCTGGAAAACGGCAAGCCGCTGGCCGACAGCCGGGCCGAGACCCGCTATGCCGCCGAGTTCTTCCGCTGGTACTCGGAAGAGGCCTGCCGCAACCTGGGGTCGGTCAGCCAGGCGCCGGCGGGCGGCTACCGGATCCTGGTCCAGCACCAGCCCATCGGTGTCGTGGCGCTGGTCACGCCGTGGAATTTCCCCTCGGCCATGGGAGCCCGCAAGATCGCCCCCGCGCTGGCGGCCGGCTGCACGGTGCTGGTCAAGCCGGCCTCGCTGACGCCGCTCAGCATGCTGGCGCTGGCCGACATCCTGGCCGAGGCGGGTGTGCCGGCCGGCGTGGTCAACATCGTGCCGACGTCGCGGTCGGGCCCGCTGGTGGACCACTGGCTGCACGACCCGCGGGTACGGCTGGTGTCCTTCACCGGTTCGACCGAGGTGGGACGCATCCTGCTGAAGGCTGCCGCCGACCAGGTTCTGAAGACGCCGATGGAACTGGGCGGCAACGCTCCTTTCCTGGTGCTGGACGATGCCGATGTGGAAGCGGCGGTCGATGGCGCGATGATCGCCAAGATGCGCAACATGGGCGAGGCCTGCACGGCGGCCAACCGCTTCTATGTGGGGGCGGGTGTCTACGATGCCTTCGTCCGGGCCTTCGCGGAACGGATGCGTGCCCAGAAGATCGGCCATGGGCTGGACGAGGCCAATCAGGTTGGCAGCCTGATCGACGCCGCGACCCGCGACAAGGTCGAGGAACTGGTCCGGGATGCCGTCGCGCGCGGTGCCCGTGTGCTGTGTGGCGGGGAAAAGCAGTCCGGGCCCGGCTACTTCTATCCGCCCACTGTCCTGGGTGAGGTGCCGGCCGGCAGCCGCGTGCTGAACGAGGAGATCTTCGGGCCTGTCGCGCCTATCGTGCGCGTGGCCTCCGAGGACGAGATGGTGGAACTGGCCAACGGCACCGAGTACGGCCTGGCCGCGTATCTCTACACGCGGGACCTGGCCAGGGGCCTGAAGCTGGCCGAGCGGCTGGAGTTCGGGATGGTGGCGCTGAACCGGGGGCTGGTCTCGGATCCGGCGGCGCCGTTCGGCGGGGTCAAGCAGAGCGGGCTGGGGCGGGAGGGCGGCCGGGAGGGCATGCAGGAATACATGGAGACGAAGTACGTGGCGGTGGAGTGGTAAGCGGCGGCCCGCGGGCGCGGGCCGCCGCCTCCTTGCCCGCCTATCGGACCGCGCTGGCCCGGTCGGCGCCGTCGCGCAGCGCCGACAGCTTCATCCAGGTCACGGCCGGATCGATCTTGCCGTAGTTCGCGAAGGTGCCGAAGCCGCAGTCGGTGCTGGCCACCACCCGGTCTTCGCCCATGAACGAGACGTAGCGTTCGAGCCGCTGGCGGATCAGCTCCGGGTGCTCGACGTAGTTCGAGCAACTGTCGATCAGCCCGGGGGCCAGGATCTTGTTCTCGGGTCTGGCCGCGCGCCAGATCTCCCACTCGTGCTCGTGGCGGGGGTTGGCGGCTTCGAACAGGATGGTGGCCGGCCGGGCGGCCAGGATCAGGTCGATGACCTTTTCCAGGGCGATGTCGCAGTGGTGGGGGCCCTCGTAGTTGCCCCAGCAGATGTGCATGCGCAGCTTCTCGGGCGGGATGTTGCGCGTGGCCGCGTTCAGGGCCTCGACGTTCTGCCAGGCGCGCTGGACGAACTCGGCCTCGCTCAGGTTCTGGTAGCCGGTGTGCGCGGCCATGGCCAGGTCCGGGCAGTCCAGTTGCAGGTCGAAGCCCGCCGCCACGATGGCCTCGTACTCGGGACGCATGGCCTCGACCAGATCCGCCAGGTAGGCCTCGTGCGTCGGATAGTGCTTGTTGGGCTGGAACGCGGTCACCAGTCCGGGCGAGGCGGCGTTCATGAAGGCCCGGCGGCCCTGGCCGTGCCGCTCGACGGCGGACTTGAAACGGCGGATGTCGGCGTGGCAGGGCTCCATGGTGCGCAGCTTCACCGGACCGACGCAGGCGGCGCGCACGAATTCCTGGGATCCCATGATCGCGGCCAGCTTCTTGCGCAGGTCGGGGAAGTCGGCCAGGTCCTTGGCGGGCTGCCGGTCGATGTGGCCGCCGAAACCTTCCAGCCGTTCGGTGATGTAGGTGGCATAGCCGACCTTGCCGAGTTCGCCGTCGCTCATGATGTCGACGCCGGCCTGGACCTGTTTCTGCACCGCGCCGTCGATGGCTGCCTGCACGGTCCGCTCGAACTGATCCGGATCGACGTCTTCGCCGTGGTCGCGTGCAAGCAGCAGTTTCGCCAGTTCGTCGCCGCGGGGAAGACTGCCGACATGAGTGGTCAGAATAGGCATCGCATTCCTCTTTCACGAGGCGGCCGGGCCGCCTGACATTCGGTGCGGGCCCAAGAGGCCCGCGGTCGTCCGTATCTTACAGGCCGCCTTCGTAGCCCGATTGCCGCCAGGCCTCGAACACCGCCACCGCCACGGAGTTGGACAGGTTCAGGCTGCGCTGGTCCGGCCGCATGGGCAGGCGCAGCCGCTGTTCCTCGGGGAAGCCGTCGCGGATGGCGGGAGGCAGTCCCGCCGTCTCGCTGCCGAACACGAAAGCGTCGCCGGGTTGGAAGCGGACCGTGCCGAACAGCCGGGACCCACGCGTCGTGAAAGCGAATATCCGGTCCGCCGGCGCGCCGGTGGCGGCGATGGCGGCGGCGAAGCCGTCATGTACCTGGACCGAGGCCCATTCATGATAGTCCAGCCCGGCGCGCCGCAGCTTCGCGTCTTCGAGTTCGAAACCCAGCGGGCGAACCAGATGCAGCTGCACGCCGGTATTGGCGGCGAGCCGGATGACGTTGCCGGTGTTGGGCGGGATTTCGGGATGGACGAGGACGACGTGGAACACGATGCGGGACGGAGCGGGAGGCGGTGGGGCGATGGTACCGCATCCCGCCCCGGGGGGAGCGCTACAGCTCCAGCACCAGCTTTCCGCCGCACGCCCGCGAGCAGCAGGCCATCATCCGGTCGTTGGCTTCGCGCTCGGCCTTGGTCAGCACCATGTCGCGGTGGTCGACCGGGCCGGCCAAGACGCGCACCTCGCACGAGCCGCACAGGCCTTCCTCGCAGTCGCTGGGCACGTCGATGTTGGCCGCGCGCAGCGAGGCCAGCACGGTGCGATCCGCCGGGACCGTCACGGTGATGCCGGAATCCTTCAATTCCACGTGGAAGGCGTGCTCCCGCGCCGGATCGAGCTGGGCGAGGCCGGACTCGAAGTGTTCGATCCGCAGCGCGTCGTCCGGCCAGGCCGCGCAGTGCGATTCCAGCGCTTCCAGCATGCGCCTGGGACCGCAGGCGCAGATCCGCCAGCCTTCCCGCGGCTGGTCCAGCAGGGCCGCCAGGTCGTTGCGCCGGCCTTCTTCCGACACGTACACGTGCAGCCGGCTGCCGTGCAGGTCGGCCAGTTCGTCCAGGAAGGCCATGCCGGCGCGGCGGCGGCCGCTGTAGTGCAGTTCGTAGTCCATGCCCAGCTCACGGGCGCGGCGGGCCATGGCGGCGACGGGCGTGATGCCGATGCCGCCGGCCACCAGGATCAGCTTGGCCGCCGTTTCGTCCATGCGGAAGTGATTGCGCGGGCCGCGTATGCGCAGCTTGTCGCCCACGCGCACGTTGCCGTGTATCCACGACGATCCGCCGCGCCCCTGGGGTTCGTGCAGGACGGCGATTTCCAGCGCGCCCGCGTCGGCGGGGTCCCCGCACAGCGAATACTGGCGCGAGCGTCCGGGTTCGCCGCATTCGACGTCGATGTGCGAGCCGGGGGCCCAGCGCGGCAGCGCGCGGCCGTCGGGCGACACCAGGCGCAGCCTGAGGACGCCGTCGGCGACGGGCGTGGCGCTTTCCACCACCACGCTGCGCGCGATGGCGTGGCGCGAGGGCTCGCCTATGCGCACCGGCGCCTGGACCCGCAGCAGCGTGGCATCCTGGCGCTCGGGGTTGCGCGCGGGGTCCCACTCCACCCACAGGTGTTCCGGCCCCCGGAACGAGGTGTTGGGGACGTAGCTGAAGCGCTGGTCGGCCAGGCGCATGTGGGGCAGCCGGCGCGTCAGTTCCTGCAGGAAGACCTGCATTTCCATGCGCGCCAGGTTCTTGCCCATGCACTGGTGCGAGCCATAGCCGAAGGTCAGGTGGTCGCTGGCGTTCTCGCGGCGAATGTCGAAGAAGTCGGCATCGGCGAAGTGGCGGTCGTCGTGGTTGCCCGACGAAGTCACGATCAGCAGCTTCGACCCGGCGGGAATGTCCACGCCTTCGATCAGCGTGTCGCGCGTGACCAGGCGGCGCCAGGCCGCCACCGAGCCGTTGTGGCGCAGGCATTCCTCGACCGCGCTGGGGATCAGGCCGGGATCCTCGCAGATCTCGCGCCAGGCGTCGGGATGCTGCAGCAGCAGCTTGATTGCGTTGGCCGTGGCGTTGGCGGTGGTCTCGTGGGCGGCGACGATGCCGGCCATCATCATCGAATGCAGATAGGAGTCGGTCACCACCTCCGGGTGTTCCTGCTGCTTGCGGATGCCATAGCGCATCCAGCCGGGCAGGTCCGGGGCCTGGCGCATTTTTTCCAGCACCTTGCCGGCGTATTGCCAGAAGTTGCCGACGGCATGGGCCACCGCCACCTGCTCCTCGGGCTTGGGCCGGCCCCAGGTGTTGACCGTGTGGGCGATGGAATAGCGCCGCAGCGTGTCCATGTCTTCCTCGGGCACGCCCAGGAAATGCAGCGCCACGGTCAGCGGCACTTCCCACAGCATCTGGTCGACCAGGTCGGCGCGGCCGTCGTCGACGAAACGGTCCACGTACTCGCGCGCCAGCCGCCGCACCATGGGTTCGTGGTGTTTCAGGTGCTCGGGTGTGAACGGCTCCATCAGCACGCGCCGGCGCGGCATGTGGGCCGGCTCGTCTTCGTTGACCAGGGTACGGTTCATCGCGTAGCCGTACTGTTCGAGCACGGCGTTGGCCTCGGGGCCCGTGGGCGTGATCTTCTCCAGCGCGATCGACGGGCTGAAGGTGAGGTTGTCGCGGAAGATGGCCTTGATGGCGTCGTAGCGCGTGACCACCCAGTAGCCCAGCCGGGGGCTGTAGAAAATGGGTTCCCGATCGCGCGCCCAGCGCATGTAGTCGGGCGGATCCTGCTGGTAGCCGTCTTCGAACGGGTCGAAACCGGCGGCGCCCGCGCTGATGGGGCAGCCGGTGGGGCCGAGGCCGGTGGACGCGGCGTCGTGGTGGACCGGGCAGCCTCCTGCCCGGGACGGGGATGCGGCCATGGCGTGTCTCCTGTCGCGGGATTCCGGGAAAAGGGAATCATTTTGCGTAATTATTGTACGCAATGCGTAAAAAGAGAACCAGCGATTACACCTGGATACCGTAGCCCAGCCTTTTACTGACGGCGGCAGCGGCCTGGCGCACCGATCGCGCGATCTCACCGTCCGGTTCCGGATCGAAGGCCCCCGTCGGGCCCAGCGCCGTCATGACCACGGTGACGGACCCGTCGGCGTTGAACACCGGGGCCGCCACCGCGCTGATGCCGTTCAGCATCACGTCGCGCACGGGAGCGCAGCCCAGGGACCGGATGGAGGCGAACAGGCGGTCGGCCGCCTCGCGGTCCGGTATCTGGCGCCGATGTCCGGGAGTGGCGCCGGCCAGTTCGGCGGCCACCAGCGCGTCGAGCACCGCCGACCGCGCGAAGGCGCCGAAGGCCCGTCCGGTGGCCGACCACAGCACCGGCATGACCGATCCGATGCGCACGTTCACCGCCACCGGCTGGATCGGCTCGCTCCACCGGACGATGGTCGGGCCGGCGTTGCCCAGCACCGAGACGAAGCAGGACAGATTGTGCGATTCGCCCAGCCGGGCAAGCTCGGCGGCGGCCAGGGTCAGGGCGTCCGACTGCCGCATGGCGGCCAGGCCGATGGCGAGCGACTCGGGGCCCAGCACATAGCGCGATGTGGCCGGGTCCTGGATGACGAACCCGGCCTCGACCAGGCTGGCCAGGTAGCGGTGGATCTTGGCCGGGCTTTCTCCCAGCCGTCCCGCCAGCGCGGTCAGCGGCGCGGCGCCTCCCAGGACGGCCAGGGCCTTGAGCACCGCCATGCCGGTGCCGGCCGATTGCACCTTGCTGCGGCGCGAGGCGGACTTGGCGGGCGCGGCACCGGCCGGGGACGAGGGGGACGAGGCTTGTTCGCGCTTGCTGGCCATGGAAGGGGAAGGAGGGAGGGAATGCGCGCTATGTTACGCAAAAGCCCGGCGCGCGCCTTCCCCTGCGTTCATGACAGCGCGGCCAGGCCGGCCCGCAGGTCGTCGGCCGAGCGTTCGCCCAGCTTCGCTTCGATCCCGGCGTGCGTGGCGCGCCAGATCGGCAGCGCGCGCGCCAGCGCCGCGTGGCCCCGGTCGGTCAGGACCAGCAGGCGGCCGCGGCGGTCCGCGGGGTCCACGTCCACGCGCACCAACCCTTCGCGCTCCAGCGGCTTCAAGGCGGCGGTCAGCGTCGTCCTGTCCATGGCCAGCAGCCGCGCCACCGGCGCCATGCCCGGCGGCTCGGGCCGGTTCAGAGACATCAGGAGCGAAAACTGCCCGTTGGTCAGGCCGGCGGGCCGCAGGGCCTCGTCGAAGCGTTTGGCCAGCGCCCGCGCGGCGCGCTGCACGTACAGGCACAGGCAGGCGTCGCGGACTTCGAGCGTGGCGGTGAATGGAATTTTCTTTGACATGGCCCGGATTATTATGTTGATATCAACATAAATGTCAAATTGGCGAGGCATGATCGCCAACGAAGAGTGGTCCGCCGCGGGGGCGGACCACTACACCCGCGAAGGAGATCGACGATGGTGATGAAATATGTGGAAGGGTTTCTCCTGGCCGTGCCGGCCGCCAACAAGGAGCAGTACATCAAGCATGCCGCCGATGCGGCGCCGCTGTTCAAGGAGTTCGGCGTCACGCGCATGGTCGAGTGCTGGGGCGACGACGTGCCCGACGGCAAGCTGACCGATTTCCGCCGGGCCGTGCAGGCCAAGGACGACGAAGTGGTGGTCTTCAGCTGGTTCGAGTATCCGTCCAAGGAAGTGCGCGATGCCGCCAACCAGAAGATGATGACCGATCCGCGCATGAAGACCATGGGCGAAGCCATGCCCTTCGACGGCAAGCGCATGATCTTCGGCGGCTTCGTGCCTGTCATCGACGTCTGATGGGCGTGCGCGGCCCAGGCCGCCCCCGGGGGGGCCGCCTGTTACTGCGTGGATGAGCCCGTCTTGGCGTCGTCCCGCGTCGAGGCCAGGGTGTCCGCGTGCCAGCCGCCGCCCAGCGCGGAAATCAGGTTCACGCTCGCGGTCAGGCGGCTGCCGAGCAGCGACAGCGCCGTGCGTTCGTTGCTGAGGGCGGACGTCTGCACAGTGACCACGCTCAGGTAGTCGATCAGGCCGGATTCGAACTGGTTGGTCGTCAGCCGCAGCGATTCGCGCGCGGCATCCAGGGCCCGCTGCTGCACGACCTGTTCTTCCTCCATCACGCGCAGTTGCGACAGGTAGTTTTCCACCTCGCCCAGCGCGGACAGCACGGTCTGCCGGTAGGCGGCCACCTGCTGGTCGTAGGTGGCTTCGGCCTGCCGGGTCTGCGCGCGGCGCAGGCCGGCGTCGAACAGCGGCGCGGCCAGCGAGGGGCCGAGCGACCAGAAACGCGCCGGCGCGGTCAGCCAGTCCGAGAACTGCGAGCTGCGGTAGCCCAGCGAGGTCGACAGGGTCAACGACGGGAAATAGGCTGCCTTGGCGACGCCTATGCGGGCATTGGCCGCCTGGACCTGGCGTTCCGCCGCGGCAATGTCGGGCCGTCGCTCCAGCAGTTCCGAAGGCAGGCCGACCGGGACCGCGGGCAGCACCGCCCGGAATTCCGTGGCGGCGAGACTGAACCCGGAAGGCGGCTGGCCAGCCAGGATGGCGATGGCGTGTTCGAGCTGGGCGCGTTGCCAGCGCAGGTCCACGACCTGGGCCCGGGTGGATTCGAGCTGGGTGCGGGCCTGGGCGATCTCGGCCTTGGCCGACACGCCCACGGCGTACCGGTTTTCGTTCAGGCGCAGCGAACGTTCATAGACCTTGATGGTGGCTTCCAGCAGGCGCCGCTGTTCGTCCATGATGCGCAACTGGAAGTAGTTGCGCGCCAGTTCGGCCTGCGCGCTCAGGTGGGCGTTCGCCAGGTTGGCGGCGCTGGCCTGCGCGCTGGCGGTGTCGGCCTCGATGCCGCGGCGGATGCGGCCCCACAGGTCGGCTTCCCAACTGGCCGTGGCGCTCATGCTGTACTGGTTGCGGATGCTTTGCGAGCCGCCCTGGCTGATGACGACGCCGCTGCTGTTGGTCGTGGTGCTGCTGCTCGTGCCGGTGCCGCTGCGCGTGGCCGAGGCGCTGCCGTTCAGCGTGGGGAACTGGCCGGCGCGGGTGGCCTGCACCGTGGCCAGCGCCTGCCGGTACTGCGCTTCGGCCTGGGCGATGGTCTGGTTGGCGGTCTCGACCTGGGCCATCAGGCGCGACAGTTCGGGGTCGCCATAGACTTCCCACCAGGGGCCGCGGTGGACCTCGTCGCGAGGCTCGGCGGCCTTCCAGCCGGCGGCTTCCTTGAACTCGACGCCGCTGTTCACGGTCGGCCGCACATAGTCGGGCCCCACCGCGCAGCCGCCCAGCAGGCAGGCCAGCGCGGCGCAGACGGCCAGGCGCGTGCCGGCGGCCCGTGGCGGGCGGCGGTCGGCAAGCGGCGAAGGGCAGGGCGTGCCCGCCACGGCGGGCCACGTCTTGGTCATAGATTGTCTCCGGGTAGCGCGAGGCCCGCCGGTCGTGGCCGGCCCCAGCGCCGTTGCGCCCGCCAATGGAGGCGGTCGAGGTACAGATAGACCACCGGGGTGGTGAACAGCGTCAACAACTGGCTGACGACCAGCCCGCCGACGATGGTGATGCCCAGCGGCTGGCGCAACTCGGCGCCGGCGCCGGTGCTGATCACCAGCGGCACCGCGCCCAGGATGGCCGCCATGGTGGTCATCAGGATGGGGCGGAAGCGCATCAGGCAGGCTTCGTGGATGGCCTCGCGCGAGCTCAGGCCGCGCCGTCGCTCGGCATCCAGCGCGAAGTCCACCATCATGATGGCGTTCTTCTTGACGATGCCGATCAGCAGGAACACCCCGATCAGCGCGATCAGCGAGAACTCCCGGCCCAGCATCATCAGCGCCAGCAGCGCGCCCAGCCCGGCCGAGGGCAGGGTGGACAGGATGGTGAGCGGATGGATATAGCTCTCGTACAGCATGCCCAGCACCAGGTACATGGTGACCAGCGCGGCCAGGATCAGCCAGGGCTGGGCGCTCAGGGACGATTGCAGCGCCTTGGCGCTGCCGGCGAAGCCCGCCTGGATCTCGGTGGTCGGCAGGCTGATGCGGGCGACCGCCTCGTTGACCGCGCGCGTGGCCTGCTCCAGCGATACGCCGGGTGCCAGGTTGAAGGCGATGGTGTCGGCGGCGAACTGGCTCTCGTGCGAGACGCTGAGCGGGGCGTTGGTGGTGCGCCACTTCGCGAACGCGGACAGCGGCACGCGGGCGCCGGTCGAGGTGACGACGGTGACCTGCTGCAACGCGTCCGCGTTCTGGGCGAAGCGCTGGTCCACCTCCATGACCACCCGGTACTGGTTGAGCGGGTTGTAGATGACCGAGACCTGCCGCTGGCTGAACGAATTGTTCAGCACCGCCGCGATCATGGACATGTTCACCCCCAGCCGCGTCGCGGTCTCGCGGTCGATCTCCAGCGAGATCTGCCGGCCCTTGTCCTCGACGTCCACGTCGATGTCGGTCAGCTCGGGCAAGGCCGCCAGCGCCCGCTGGACGCGCGGCATCCAGGTGCGCAGCGTCGACAGCTCCGAGGCCTTCAGCGAGTACTGGTAGCTGGAGTTGGACATGCGCGCGCCGATACGTATGTCCTGGTTGGGCATCAGGAACATGCGCGCGCCGGGCACGTTGCCCAGCTTGCCCCGCAGCCGGTTCATCACGTCGTCCACGGATACCTTGCGTTCGGCCAGGGGCTTGAGCTGGATCATCATGAAGCTGGTGTTGCTGCCGCCGCGTCCGCCGCTGTAGCCGACCATGCTCTCGACCGCCGGGTCGGCCAGCACGACCTTGCGGAAGTATTCCAGCTTGGGGCGCATGGCCTGGAAAGACGTGCCCTGGTCGGCGCGGATGAAGCCCATGAGCTGGCCCGTGTCCTGCTGCGGGAAGAAGCCCTTGGGCACCTTCACGTACAGGTAGACGTTGAGGCCGATCACCACGCCCAGCACGATCAGGGTCAGCAGCGAGTGGCGCAGCACCCAGTGCAGCGCCCGGCCGTAGCCCCGCGTCATCCCGGCGAAGCCGGCCTCCAGCAGCCGCGAGATCCGTCCCGGGGGCCGCTGCTCGCGCACGGGGCGCAGCATGCGGGCGCACATCATGGGCGTCAGGGTGACCGAGACGATCAGCGACATCAGGATGGCGGCGGACAGCGTGACGGAGAACTCGCGGAAGAGCCGGCCGACGATGTCGCCCATCAGCAGGATGGGAATGAACACCGCGATCAGCGACAGGCTCATCGACAGCACCGTGAAGCCGACCTCGCGGGATCCCACGAGGGCCGCCCGCAGCGGCGACATGCCTGCCTCCAGGTGCCGCGAGATGTTCTCCAGGACGACGATGGCGTCGTCCACGACGAAGCCGGTGGCGACGATCAGCGCCATCAGCGACATGGTGTTGAGCGAATAGCCGCACAGGTACATGACGGCGAAGGTGGCGATGAGCGAGACCGGCACCGCCACGCTGGGAATGATCGCGGCGCGGACGTTGCGCAGGAACAGCAGGACCACCAGGATGACCAGGATGACCGCGATGACGAGCGTGTGCTCGGCTTCGGCCAGCGAGGCGCGGATGCTGGGCGTGCGGTCCTGGGCCACGGTGAGCGCGACGTCGCCGGGCAGCAGCGCCCGCATCTGCGGCAGCGCCTCGCGGATGCGGTCCACCGTCTCGATGATGTTGGCGGCGGGCTGGCGGCCCACCACCAGCAGGATGGCGGGGCTGTTGTTGAAGAATCCCATGTTGAACAGATCTTCCACCGAGTCCTCGACCCGCGCCACGTCGCTCAGCATCACCGGCGAGCCGTTGCGGTAAGCCACGATCAGCCGGCGGTATTCGTAGGCCTTGCGCAGCTGGTCGTTGGTGGCGACCTGCCAACTGGTGTCGCTGTTCTCGAGCACGCCCTTGGGGCCTCGCGCGTTGGCGTTGTTCAGCGCGGTGCGCACCTCGTCCAGCGCGATGCCGTACTGGTTGAGGGCGGTCGGGTTCAACTCCACCCGCACCGCGGGCAGCGAGCTGCCGCCCACCTGGACGTCGCTGACGCCCTTGATCTGCGCGATGCGCTGCGCCAGGATGGTCGAGCCCACGTCGTAGAGCTGCCCCTGGTCCAGCGTGGGCGAGGTCAGCGCCAGCACCATGATGGGCGCGGAGGTGGGGTTGCGCTTGGTGTAGGTCGGGTTGCTGCGCAGCGAGCTGGGCAGCATGGTGCGTGCCGCGTTGATGGCGCCCTGCACGTCGCGCGCGGCGCCGTCGATGTCGCGGCTCAGGTCGAACTGCAAGGTGACGTTGGTCGAGCCCTGGGTGCTGCGCGACGTCATCTCGGTAATGCCGGCGATGCTGCCCAGCGCGCGCTCCAGCGGCGTGGCGACGCTGGAGGCCATGGTCTCGGGGCTGGCGCCGGGCAGGCTGGCACGCACCGATATCGTGGGGAAATCCACCTGCGGCAGCGGCGCCACCGGCAGCTTGACGAAAGCCAGGGCGCCGGCCAGCACCACGGCGATGGCCAGCAGCACCGTGGCCACCGGCCGCATGACGAACGGCGCGGAGATGTTCATGGCGTACCGCCCGGCTGGCCCGCCGGGGCCGCGCGCCGCGCTCGCCTGCGGTTCATCGCGTGTCCCAGGCGGTCGAACATCAGGTAGATGACGGGCGTCGTGAACAGCGTCAGCAACTGGCTGACCAGCAGGCCGCCCACCATCACGATGCCCAGCGGCTGGCGCAGCTCGGCGCCGCTGCCGGTGCTGAGCATCAGCGGCACGGCGCCGAACAGCGCGGCGAAGGTGGTCATCAGGATCGGCCGGAAGCGCAGCAGCGCCGCCTGGTGGATGGCATCGCGCGGCGCCATGCCCTGCTTGCGCTCGGCCTCGAGCGCGAAGTCGATCATCATGATGGCGTTCTTCTTCACGATGCCGATCAGCAGGATGATTCCGATGATGCCGATCATGTCGAGGTCGTTGCCCGCGATCATCAGCGCCAGCAGGGCGCCCACGCCGGCCGAGGGCAGGGTGGACAGGATGGTGATGGGGTGGATGTAGCTCTCATACAGCACGCCCAGCACGATGTACATCGTGGCGATGGCGGCCAGGATCAGCAGCAGCGTGCTGTTCAGCGAGGCCTGGAAGGCCTGGGCGGCGCCCTGGAAGCTGGTCTGTATCCCCAGCGGCATGCCGATCTCGTGCTCGGCCTGCAGGATGGCGTCGACCGCGCCGCTGAGCGAGCCGCCATGGGCCAGGTTGAACGAGACCGTGGCCGACGGGAACTGCCCCAGGTGGTTGATCGACAGCGCGGTGGTGCGTTCGGACACCTGCACGATGTTGGTGAGCGGGACCTGCTGGCCGTCGGCGGTCGCCACGTATATCTGCGACAGCGACGACGGGTCCTGCCGGAACTGCGGCGCGACTTCCAGCACCACGCGGTACTGGTTGGCCTGGGTGAAGATGGTCGAGATCAGCCGCTGGCCCAGCGCGTCGTACAGCGCATTGTTGATGTCGGCCGCGGTCACGCCCAGCCGCGAGGCGGCGTTGCGGTCGATCTCGACGTAGGTCTGCAGGCCTCGGTCCTGCAGGTCGTGGGTCACGTCGGCCAGTTGTGGCAGTTGCCTGAGCCGGTCGACCAGCTTGCGCGTCCAGGTGCCCAGGGTGTCCAGGTCGGGGTCCTGCAGCGTGAACTGGTACTGGGTGCGGCTGACGCTGTCCTCGATGGTCAGGTCCTGCACCGGCTGCATGTACATCCGCAGGTCTTCCAGCTTGTCCAGTTGCGGCTGCAGGCGGGCGATCACCTGCGTCGCCGACGCGTTGCGCTCGTCGTGCGGCTTCAGGTTGATCTGCAGCCGGCCGGCGTTGAGCGTGGCGTTGGTGCCGTCCACGCCGATGAAGGACGACAGGCTGGCCACGTCCGGGTCCCGCAGGATGATGTCGGCCGCCGCCTGCTGGCGCCGCGCCATGGCGGCGAAGGACACCGACGGCGAGCTTTCGCTGATGGCCTGGATGACGCCGGTGTCCTGCTGCGGAAAGAAGCCCTTGGGGATGACGACGTACAGCAGCACCGTCAGCGCCAGCGTGCCCAGCGCGACCAGCAGGGTCAGCGGCTGGTGCGCCAGCACCCAGCGCAGCATGCGGTCGTAGCCGGCGATGATGCGGTCGAACCATTCGCCGCTCTTGCGGTAGAACCGGCCCTGTTCTTCGTCGGGGATGTGGCGCAGGTACTTCGAGCACATCATGGGGGTCAGGCTGAGCGAGACCACCAGCGAGATCAGGATGGAGACCGCCAGCGTGATGGCGAACTCGCGGAACAGCCGGCCGATCACGTCGCCCATGAACAGCAGGGGAATCAGCACGGCGATCAGCGAGAACGTGAGCGAGATCAGCGTGAAGCCGATCTGCGCCGCGCCCTTCAGGGCGGCCTGGGCCGGCGTCTCGCCCTGCTCCAGGTAGCGGGCGATGTTCTCGATCATGACGATGGCGTCGTCCACCACGAAGCCGGTGGCGATGGTCAGCGCCATCAGCGTGAGGTTGTTGACGCTGAAGCCGGCCAGGTACATGACGCCGAATGTGCCGATCAGCGACAGCGGGACGACCACGCTGGGAATGATGGTGGCGGTGAGGTTGCGCAGGAACACGAAGGTGACCATGACCACCAGCGCGACCGCCAGCATCAGCTCGAACTGCACGTCCTTGACGGACGCGCGGATGGATTCGGTGCGGTCCGACAGCACGGCCACGTCCAGCGTGCTGGGCAGCGCCGCCTGCAGGTCGGGCAGCAGCTTGCGGATGTTGTCCACCACCTGGATCACGTTGGCGCCGGGCTGGCGCTGCACGTTCAGCAGGATGGCCGGCTGGCCGTTGGCCCAGGCGGCCTGGCGGGTGTTTTCGGCGTCGCGCTCGATCTCGGCCACGTCCGACAGGCGCACCGGCGCGTTGTTGGCATAGGCGATGATCAGGTCGCGGTATTGCTCGATGGTCTTCAACTGGTCGTTGGCGTCGAGCGTGGTGGCGCGTGTGGGGCCGTCGAAGTTGCCCTTGGGCTGGTTGACGTTGGCGCCGGTGATGGCGGTGCGCACGTTGCTGAGGTTCAGCCCCACCGAGGCCAGCGCGCGGGGATTCGCGCGGATGCGGACGGCGGGGCGCTGGCCGCCGGCGATGCTGACCAGGCCCACGCCCGATACTTGCGAGATCTTCTGCGCCATGCGGGTGTCCACCAGGTCGCGCACCTGGTAGAGCGGCAGCGTCGGAGAACTGATCGCCAGCGTCAGGACCGGCGTATCGGCGGGGTTGACCTTGTTGTAGATGGGCGGCGCGGGCAGGTCGTTGGGCAGCAGGTTCGAGCCGGCGTTGATGGCGGCCTGGACCTCCTGCTCGGCCACGTCCAACTGCAGGTCGAGGTTGAACTTCAGGGTGATGACCGAGGCGCCGCCGGAACTGATGGACGACATCTGGTTCAGGCCGGGCATCTGGCCGAACTGGCGCTCCAGCGGCGCCGTCACCAGCGAGGTCATGACGTCGGGGCTGGCGCCGGGGTATTGCGTGACCACCTGGATGGTCGGGTAGTCGACCTCGGGCAGGGCCGAGACCGGCAGCAGCTTGTAGGCGATCAGGCCGGACAGCAGGATCGCCACCATCGCCAGCGACGTGGCGATGGGGCGCAGGATGAACAGCCGCGACGGATTCATGGCGCGGCGCGTCCGTTGCCGCGGCGGCGCGCGCCCTGGCTGGCGCCGCGCTGCAACTGCGAGCCGGCCGCCTCGGGCACGGTCTCGCTGCCGGTCACGACCTGGACCTGGGCGCCGTCGCGCAGGCGGTCCACGCCCTCGACCACGATGCGGTCACCGGGCTTGAGCCCCTCTTGCACCGATACCCGTTCGCCATCGCTCGGGCCGAGCTTGATCACGCGCAGCGAGACGGTGTTGTCGTCGTTGACGACGTAGACGAAGGTGCCGGGCGAGCCCCGCTGTACCGCCCCCGTCGGTATGATCGTGGCGCCGGCCAGCGTGCGCACGTGCAGCCGGGTGTTGACGAACTGGTTGGGGAACAGGCTTTCGTCCTTGTTCTCGAAGCGGGCCTTGAGCTTGACCGTGCCGGTGGTCGTGTCGATCTGGTTGTCCACGGTGGTCAGCACGCCGTCGGCGAGGTGGCGCACGTCGGCGCGGTCGTAGGCCTGGACGGCCAGGGTCTTGCCCGCCCGCAACTGGGTCAGCACGTCGGGCAGGTCGCCCTCGGCGATGGTGAACAGCAGGGAAATGGGCTGGGTCTGGGTAATGATGACCAGGCCGTTGGTATCGCTGCTGCGCACCAGGTTGCCCAGGTCGACCTGGCGCAGGCCCAGGCGGCCGGCGATCGGCGCGGTGACGCGGGTGTAGTCGAGTTGCAGCTTGGCGTTGTCCACCGCCGCCTGGTTGGTCTTGAGCGTGCCTTCGTACTGCCGGACCAGGGCCGCCTGCGTGTCCACCTGCTGGCGCGCGATGGAGTCCTGCGCGTACAGGGTCTGGTAGCGTTCGAGATCGCGCCGCGCGTTGTCGAGCTGGGCGCGGTTCTGTTCCAGCGTGCCCTGGGCCTGGGCCAGCGCCACCTGATAGGGGCGGGGGTCGATCTGCACCAGCAGGTCGCCGGCCTTGACGAGCTGGCCCTCCTGGAAAAAGATCTTCTGCAGTTCGCCGTCCACCTTGCTGCGCACGGTGGCCGTGTTGTACGCGGTGACGGTGCCCAGCGCCTTCAGGTAGACCTTCATGTCCTCGGCCCGGGCGGGCGAGACCCGGACCGGCGTGGCGGCCTGGAAGCCGCCCGGCCCGCCTGGCCCCCCGGGGCCGCGCGGCGCGCCGGCCCCCGGCTTGCCCGCGTCGGGAGCCGCCTGCTGGCGCGCATGCCACCACCAGTAGCCGCCGCCGGCCAGGGCGACCACGACCGCCAGCCAGAGCCAGCGCTGTTTTTTCTTGCCGTTCGACGTGGAAGAAGACGGAGCCCGTGCGGGCTGGGGGGGAATATCGGCCATGGGGTTCCAGAAAAGGCTTGCCTGATTCGCGCCGCGCGGAAAATGCCCCCGGTCGCGGCGCCCTCTAAGGTATTCCAGTTGCGACGCAATGTGTTGACCGGAAGCCCCGGTTTGAAATCGATCGAAATCGTTTGTTGCCTCAGTCCCGACATTCTGCCCGCGGACCGGCGCGGAAACCGGCTGGGAATTGCCCTGGGGTGCGCGCCACGGCCAGCGCGACGACCGAGGCCGCCCCGGCCATCCGCAGCGCGGCCGCCGCCGCGTGCAGGGTGCTGCCCGTGGTCATGACGTCGTCCACCAGCCCGATGCGCAGCCCCCCGGCCTGGGGGGAGCAGGCATACAGCCCCCGCACCGCTGCGCGGCGTCCCAGCCGTCCCAGGCTGCTCTGCTTGGCCTGTTCGCGGCATCGGCGCAGCAGGTCATGGCGGATCGGCAGGGCCAGGTCCCGGCCCAGGGCGCGGGCGATCTCGGCGGCGGGATTGAAACCGCGCCGCCGCAGCGAGGCGAAGGAGGCCGGAATGGGAACCAGTACGGTGTCCGGCTCCAGTGGCCGGGCCTGATGGCGCACGGCTTCGGCCAGCAGGTTGCCCAGCAGGTCGGCCCGCCCGTAGCGGCGGCCGTTCTTCAATTGCAGTATCAGGGCATCGGCCGGCGGCGCGTAGTCGAAGGCGATGATGGTGCGCGAGAACGCGGGCGCGAGGCCGGCGCAATCGGGGCAGGCGGTGCCGTGCTCCGGCAGGGGCAGCGCGCAGCGGCCGCAGCGCCACGGCAGGCCGAGCCCGGGCGGGGTGCGCGCCGTCCAGCAGATGGTGTCCTCGCACGCGGCGCACAGCATGCCGCCCCGGCCGCGGCCGGCGCACAACGGGCAGTCGGAGGGCACGGATGCGCGCAGGCTGGCGGCCAGCAACCGCCAGCGCGGCGCGAAGAAGGGTCCGGGCATGAAAAACCTGTCGGTGGCATCATGGAGGCTGGGCGGGGTCGCCGCGCCCAGGCGCGTCTGCGCCGCAGTTTAGGAATTCCTCGGATTTTCGTGCGTGTTGCAATGACAGAAAGCTCCCATCCAGAACGTCTGCCGTCGCTGCCGCTGGCGCGCGAGCACGTCGCGCTGCAGTTCGGGCGCCGGGGGGACCTGGAGACCGCGCAGTTCCTGTACGGCGAGATCGGCGCCCGCATGTTCGAGCGCCTGGAGTACATCCGGCTGGCGCCCCGGGCCATGCTGGACGCGGGTTGCGGCGCTGGCGCGGCGCTGGAGCGCCTCCAGGCGCGCTATCCCGCGGCCGCCTATACCGGCGTGGACCTGAGCGCCGCCGTGCTGGCCCATGCGCGCCGGCTGCACCTGCCGTCGTCGATGGGCGCCCGCCTGCGCCATTCCGCGCTCAAGCTGGCCGGCCGCGGCGCGCCGCCGCTGCCGGCGTTCGTCCAGGCCGACATGGCCGCCACGGGCCTGCCACCCGAGTCGCTGGACCTGGTCTGGTCCAACATGGCGCTGCACTGGCACCCCGAGCCGCACGCGGTGCTGGCCGAATGGCGCCGCCTGCTGCGCGTGGGCGGGCTGGCGATGTTCAGCTGCCTGGGACCCGCGACGTTTCGCGAGCTGCGCGAGGCGGTGGCGCGGGCTGGCCTGGATACGGCCACGCCCGAGTTCGTCGACATGCACGACTTCGGCGACCTGCTGATCGAGAACGGCTTCGCGGACCCGGTCATGGACCAGGAGGTGCTCACCTTCACCTATCGGCACGCCGACAGCCTGCTTGATGACGTGCGGCGGCTGGGCGGCAATCCGGCGCGGGGCCGCAGGCGGGGCCTGGCCACGCCCGCGTGGCGCGCCCGGTTGGTCGAGGCCATCGAGGCCGGACGCGGGCCGGACGGTCTGATCCGCCTGACGGCCGAGGTCGCGTACGGCCATGCGTGGCGGGCCGCGTCGTACCGGTCGGCCCCCGGCGAGACGCATATTCCGGTCTCGTCCATAGGGCGGGGTGGGGTGCGCTGAGCCCGCTCAAAGCGCCTCGGGTTGCTGGTCATGTCTGGCACCCCGTATAATCCTGCGATTCTATGCGCTCGCAAGATAATTATTTACCAAGGCGCATGGTGAGGAGTTTTGTGGCGGTGGGGGCCCGCGCAAGCTGCGCACGGTGTCGGCTGCCTGAATAACACTAAACGCTGTTCTTCGAGGTCGGACATGAAGAAGTGGTTGGGTGGGTCGTTGGGGGCGTTGATGGTCAGCATGCTGACCGGCAACGCAGCATTTGCCGTCAACGACAGCGTGGGCGGCCCGAAAGTCAATCAGCTCAATCTGCACGAGCCTGTCACCAGCATCGCCGCGCAGATCGAGTGGCTGCACTGGATGATGCTGGCCATCTGTATCGTCATCTTCATCGCGGTGTTCGCGGTGATGTTCTATTCCATCTGGGCGCACCGGAAGTCGCGCGGGGCCAAGCCCGCGTCGTTCCACGAGAGCATAGGCGTCGAAGTCGCCTGGACCGTGATTCCGTTCCTGATCGTCATCGGCATGGCCCTGCCGGCCACCAAGACGGTGGTCGCGATGAAGGACACGTCCAATGCCGACGTGACCGTGAAGGCCACCGGCTACCAGTGGAAATGGGGCTACGACTACCTGAACGGCGAAGGCGAGGGCATTTCCTTCCTGTCCAACCTGTCCACCCCGATGGAGCAGCGCAACGGTACCGAGCCCAAGGGCGACAACTACCTGATCGAGGTCGACAACCCGCTGGTCGTGCCGGTCAACAAGAAGGTCCGTGTCATCACCACCGCCAACGACGTCATCCACGCCTGGATGGTGCCGGCTTTCGGCGTCAAGCAGGACGCGATCCCCGGCTTCGTGCGCGACACCTGGTTCCGCGCCGAGAAAACCGGCGAGTTCCGCGGCCAGTGCGCGGAACTCTGTGGCAAGGACCACGCCTTCATGCCCATCGTCGTGAAGGTCGTGTCCCAGGAAGACTATAGTAAGTGGGTCGAGGAGCAAAAGGCCAAGCTGGCCGCTCAGGCCGACGACCCCAACAAGACCTGGACCGCCGACGAGCTGAAGACCCGCGGCGAAAAGGTGTTCGCGTCCAACTGCGTGGCCTGTCACCAGGCCAACGGCAAGGGCGTGCCGGGCACCTTCCCCGCGCTGGACGCCGATCCGACCGTACTGGGTCCCAAGGACAAGCAGATCGAGACCTTGCTGAAGGGCCGTCCGGGCACCGCCATGGCCTCGTTCGCGCACTTGTCCGACGTGGAAATCGCCGCGGCCATCACCTACACCCGCAATGCCTGGAGCAATGCGGGCAAGGGCCAGGATCCCGTCGTGCAGCCGGCCGATGTGAAGTCAGCCCGCTAAGGACGCGCGGCCGCCCCGGTGGGGCGGCCATGCAATACCGGTTCAGTTTTCACATATTGAGCGCCTTCGTCACGATAGCGAAGACAGCAGTACGGAGCAGCAAGGAGCCATCATGAGCAGCACCGCGATCGATCACGCCCACGGGCACGATCATGACGACCACGCCCACGGTCATCCGACTGGCTGGCGGCGCTGGCTGTTCGCCACGAACCACAAAGATATCGGTACGATGTACCTGATCTTTTCCTTCACGATGCTGCTGGAAGGCGGACTGCTCGCGCTGCTGCTGCGCACCGAGCTGTTCGAGCCGGGCATCCAGTTCTTCCAGCCCGAACTGTTCAACCAGTTCACCACCATGCATGGCCTGATCATGGTGTTCGGCGCGATCATGCCGGCCTTCGTGGGCTTCGCGAACTGGATGATCCCGCTGCAGATCGGCGCCTCGGACATGGCCTTCGCGCGGATGAACAACTTCAGCTTCTGGCTGCTGCCCGTCGCCGCCATCCTGCTGACGGTCTCGTTCTTCGTGCCCGGCGGCGCCACCGCCGCGGGCTGGACGCTGTACGCGCCGCTGTCGGTCCAGATGGGCCCGGGCATGGACTTCGCGATCTTCGCGGTCCACATCATGGGCGCTTCGTCCATCATGGGCTCGATCAACATCATCGTGACCGTCCTGAACATGCGCGCGCCCGGCATGACGCTGATGAAGATGCCGCTGTTCTGCTGGACCTGGCTCATCACCGCCTACCTGCTGATCGCCGTGATGCCCGTGCTGGCCGGCGCCATCACCATGGTGCTGACCGACCGCCACTTCGGCACCTCGTTCTTCAACGCGGCCGGCGGCGGCGACCCGGTCATGTACCAGCACATCTTCTGGTTCTTCGGGCACCCCGAGGTCTACATCATGATCTTGCCGGCGTTCGGCATCGTGTCGGCCATCGTCCCGGTGTTCGCCCGCAAGCGCCTGTTCGGCTATGCCTCCATGGTGTATGCCACGGCCTCGATCGCCATCCTGTCGTTCATCGTGTGGGCCCACCACATGTTCACGACCGGCATGCCCGTCACCGGCCAGTTGTTCTTCATGTACGCGACCATGCTGATCGCGGTGCCGACCGGCGTGAAGAT
>Ga0182736_1000401_pt1 | contig 70099 bp, 60 predicted proteins | sample eDN5th30CKraftBY_FD_128882 | JGI IMG/M metagenome (GOLD analysis project Ga0182736, IMG submission 128882) | Enriched backyard soil microbial communities from Emeryville, California, USA - eDNA 5th pass 30_C Kraft BY (version 2) (version 2) | ecosystem: Environmental > Terrestrial > Soil >... | reverse complement strand
TACAACGCCGGCCCGGGACGCTATGCCGAGTGGCTGGCGGGCAGGCGTGCGCTGCCCGCCGAGACGACCGCCTATCTCGCGCAGGTCGGCGGGCCTGCCGCAAGCTCGCGGACCGCGACCAAGAAGGAAGAGCGCCCGGCGCCACCGGCGCTGTTTGCGGTCCGCCACGATGCCCCGTCGCCGGCGTCGGGCGCTGAAGCGACGCCTGAGCCATCGCTGTTCGTCAGGCTTTCGACGGCCGCGCGGCCGGAGAAGGCGGTCGACTGAGCTGGTCCGGCCGCCGAGGTTCAACGCCAACCGTGGGAGGGGCTCGTCTCGGCAAGACCCAGCATGACGGCCGCCGGAGCGGCTGTGCAAGGCCGGCGGCCCCTCCAATTTTGCCGCGAGATGGAGCGCGCTTCGCGCGCGCCTTAGTTCGTCCCTGGGGCGACAAAATCGGTTCCTCCGCCGCCGCTTCGCGGCGCTTGCGGCTTCGCCTCCAGCGGCCCTGACAGCCGCTCCGCCGCCCGTCTCCCGAGACTCGTCCTCGATCCTGGGGACGCCAAGCGACGGAGGTTCTCATGACCATGATCACCATCCTGCAGACGCAATCGCGCGACGCCTATCCGGCGCTCATCGCCGGGCTCGAAGCGCAGTATGGGCGCGAGGGAAGCGTCGAGATCGCCTGCCGGTTCCTCGATGCCGAGCTTGCCGATTTCCACTGGCAAAGCCGCACGATGGAGCGGCATCTCGGGCGCTACGAGGGCGCGGTCGACGACGACGCAGAAGGGCTAGAGCTCGAACGGATTGCGGTCCTGGGCGTGCTCAGGGGCGCCTGGTTCGTGGCGACCTGCATCGTCGACGGCGACGGCGCGGTGCACGACATCATGGGGCTCACCCTGGTGAACGGCGAGGCGCAGGCACGCGTGGCGTTCGAGCGCCTGCATTGAGATTCTCTCGCGGGAGCGGCGTCGGACAGGCGTCGCTCCCGCTCTCTTTCTGCCTCGACGGCAAGGCTTCAGCGAGGGGCGATGATGCCTCGTTGCCGCAGAACGGCGGGGGTGGCGCGTAAGGCAAGATAAAGCGCCGGCACCGGCCGGCGCGCAAGCCTTTGCCTGCACATCCTTTTTGCGGCGTTCGAGCGGCACTGTCGCCTGGCGGACGGTGCCGATGGCGCCGAAAAGCGAGGATTTCCGCGCGCCTCGGTGGCACCGGTTTTCTTAGGACCCAGGCTGCGGCACACTGCCGGCGGGGCGCGCCGGCAAGGGGCGCCATGTGAGCACCGACGACGATTTCGAACCCCATCTCGGACGGCTGCGCAGCCGGCCGCCAAGGCGCGCGCGGCGCTACCTCCAGCGGGTGCTCGCCGCCACCAACCTGGCCCGCGGCGGGGCGGCTTTTGCCGCGCGGCCGAGCAGGCAGTCCGCCGGCAGCCGCATCGGCCGCGCGGCCGGCGTCGGGCGGCTGCTCGCTAGCCGCGGCCGGATGAGCGCGCTCGAGCGCCGCCGCGTCGTGGTCAAGACCCGCATCGTGCGGCTCGCCGGCAAGGGCGCGAACGCCGCGGCCGCGCACCTGCGCTACCTGCAGCGCGACGGCACCACGCGCGAGGGCGAACGCGGTGCGCTTTATGGTCCGGAGAGGGATGCGGTCGAAGCCAAGGATTTTCTCGCCCGCGGCGCCGACGACCGCCACCAGTTCCGCTTCATCGTCTCGCCCGAGGACGGCGCCGAATATGAGGAGCTCAAACCCCTTGTCCGCCGGCTGATGGCGCGCGCCGAAGCCGACCTCGGGACCCGGCTCGACTGGGTCGCGGTTGACCATTTCAACACCGGCCATCCGCACAGCCACGTCATCGTTCTTGGGCACGACCAGGAGGGCAAGGACCTGGTGATCGCCCCCGACTACCTGACCCGGGGCCTGCGCGAGCGCGCCGCCGAGCTCGTCGAGCTCGACCTCGGCCCGCGCACGACGCGCGAGATCGCGCGCAGCCGGCTCGCCGAGATCGAGGCCGAGCGCCTGACCGCGATCGACCGGCGTCTGGTCCGCCTCGCCGGCGAGGAGCGCATCGTCGCGGCGAGCGCCGCCGGCGCGTTCGAGCAGACGCTGCGCGCCGGGCGGCTCGCCAAGCTCGCCCGGCTCGGGCTCGCCGAGGACTTGGGGCAGGGCCGCTGGCGGCTCGCGGCGGACCTGCCCGCGACGCTCGCCCGGATGGGCGAGCGCGGCGACATCATCCGCACGATGCAGCGGGCCTTCACAGCGGCGCGGGTCGAGCGCGCCGCGGCCGACCAGGCGATCTACGACCCGGCCGCGCCGGACGCGGCGCCGCTCGTCGGGCGCGTGCTGGTGCGCGGGCTCGCCGACGAGCATCGCGACCGCCACTACCTCATCGTCGACGGGATCGACGGGCGCAGCCACTATGTCGCGCTCGGGCGCGAGCCGGCGGAGGGCGTCGGCGAGGGCGGCGTGGTGCGGGTCGCGCTCAGTCGCACCGGCGTGCGCGAGGCCGACCGGACGATCGCCGCCGTCGCCGCCGCCAACGGCGGCCGCTACGACATCGACGCCCACTTGGCACACGACCGCCAAGCCAGCGAGGCGTTCGCGCAGAGCCATGTCCGCCGGCTCGAGGCGCTGCGCCGCGGCGGCGCGGGCGTCGAGCGCCTGGCCGATGGCAGCTGGCGGATCGCCGCCGACCACCTCGAACGCGTCGAGCGGTTCGAGACGGCGCAAGCGCGCGCGCGTCCGGTTGCGGTCGAGCTGCTCGCGGCCGAGCCGCTCGAGCGGCTGGCGACGGCTGACGGCGCGACCTGGCTCGACCGTCGGCTGCTGAGTCCCGCCGACGCGCCGGCGCGCGACGCGGGGTTCGGGAGCGCGGTGCGAGAGGCCGAGGCGCGCCGCCGGCAGTGGCTGGTGGAGGAGGGCCTCGGCAGCGAGAGGGGCGGCCTGTTCAAGGCGCGCCCCGGCATGATCGAGACGTTGCGCCGGCGCGAGCTGCTGCGGGTCGCGGCGGCGCTGTCGCGCGAGCTCGACCTGCCGTTCGTCGAGTGCCGCGCCGGCAGCCATGTCGAGGGAACCTACCGGCGCCGCCTCGACCTCTTGAGCGGCCGGTTCGCCTTGGTCGAGCGCGCCCATGACTTCACGCTGGTGCCGTGGCGCCCCGTGCTCGAGCGCCATGCCGGCAAGACGGTCTCGGGAATCCTCCGCGCCGAGGGCATCAGCTGGACCATCGGGCGGGGCCGCCAGGGCCCGTCAATTTCCTGAGGCCGACAGGCGCGCGAGCGACGCACTTGACGCACATGGCCGGCATGGAACAAAAATGGAACGAATCAACCGCTCCCGAGTCGTGAACCCCATGAGGCAGCCTGCTGTCATCGCCGACCTGCGCCATCGCATCGCCGCCATCGAGGCGGGGGGCAAGCCGCGCGAGGCGATGCCGTTCGGAATCGAGGCGATCGACCGGCACCTGCCGGGCGGCGGCCTCGCGGGCGGCGCGCTGCACGAGGTGGCGGGCAGCCCGGAGCTCTGCGACGACGCCGCGGCGACGGTGTTCCTCGCCGGCATCCTCGCCCGCATCGAAGGCCCGGTGTTCTGGTGCCTGCGCTGGCGCGACCTGTTCGCGCCAGCGCTCGACCTGGCAGGTCTCGATCCCGATCGCGTGATCCATGTCGAGGCGGGCAGCGACACCAACGTGCTGCTCGCGATGGAGGAGTGCCTGCGCCACCCCGGTCTCGCCGGCGTCGTCGGCGAGGTCGCCAAGGTTTCGACCACCGCCTCCAAGCGGCTCCAGCTCGCGGCCGAAGGCTCCGGCGTGACAGCCTTCGTGTTTCGCCGCGCCGCGCCGCTCGACGCCGTGACGGCGGGTTCGGCCGCGGTTACCCGCTGGCGTGTCCTTGCCGCGCCCAGCGAGCCGCTGGCGGTGCCCGGCCTCGCAAGGCCGCGGTGGAACGTGCATCTCGAACGCGTGCGCGGGGCGGAACCCCGCTCCTGGATGGTGGAGGCCTGCGATGCGCAGGGTCGTCTCGCTCTACCTGCCCGGCTGGTCGACCGACCGGCTGCGGCGGCAGGGCGCCGCCTCGCCGGCTGAAGGCCCGGGCCTCGACCCGGACCGGCCGCTCGCCACGGCGCTTCCCGACCACGGCCGCAAGCTCGTCGCCGGGGCCGATGCGCGTGCGTGCTCTCTCGGCATCTACCCCGGCATGACCGTCACCAAGGCGCGAAGCCTCGCCCCCGAGCTGCTCGTGGTCGATGCCGATCCGGAAGGCGACCTGGCCGCGCTCAGGCGACTGGCGCTCTGGGCGGGACGCTACTCGCCGGTCGTGTCCCCCGATCCGCCCGACGGCATCTGGATCGACATCACGGGATGCACGGCGCTGTTCGGGAGCGAGCGTGCGCTCCTGAAGGATCTCCACCGGCGCGTCGCCAGGGCCGGCTTCGCCGTCCAGCTCGCCGTCGCCGACACGCCCGGCTGCGCGCACGCCGTCGCCCGCCACGTGCCTGCCGGCCGGCCCGTGACCATCGACCCGGGCGAGCAGCGCGCCGCCATGGCGCTGCTCCCGGTCGCCGCGCTTCGCCTCGATGCCGGGATCGTCGAGGGCTTGCGCAGGCTTGGCTTCGAGCGCGTCGAGCAGCTCATCGAGACGCCGCGCGGCCCGCTCGCCCGGCGGTTCGGCCGCACGCTGCACCGGCGGCTCGACCAGGCGCTCGGGTACGCGCCCGAGGCGATCGAGCCGATCTTCGCGCCCAGCGTGCCCCGGTGCCGCCGCTCGCTGCTCGAGCCGATCGCGACCGCGGAAGCGTTCGCGCAGGTGATCGGCGACCTGGTCGCCGAGCTCGTGGGCGAGCTCGTGGCCATGGGCCACGGCGCGCGCCGGCTCGACCTCTTCTTCCATCGCGTGGACGGGCAGCTCCAGGCGGTCCGCATCGGGACCGCCGCGCCGAGCCGCGACCCGGCCCACCTTGCCAAGCTGCTCTGCGCCCGGATCGAGCAGGTGGAGCCGGGGCTGGGGATCGAGGCGATGAGGCTGGTGGCGCCGCTCACCGAGCCGCTCGGAGCGGCCCAGGCCGATCTCGCCAGGGCTGGCCGGGTGGAGGCCGACCTAGGCGCCCTCGTCGACGCGCTCGCGAACCGCTTCGGGCAACGGAGCCTGCACCGCGCGACGCCCTTCCCGAGCGGCATGCCCGAACGATCGGTGGCGCGCGTGCCCGCGCTCGAGCGCGCCAGGGGGCGGCGCTGGTCCGCAGACCTGCCGCGGCCCGGTCGGCTCCTCGACCCGCCGCAGCCGGTCCAGGTGACCGCCATGCTCCCCGACCATCCGCCCGCGATGTTCGTGTGGGGCCGCAAGCGGTACCGCGTCGCCCGCGCGGACGGCCCCGAGCGGCTCCACGGCGAGTGGTGGCGCGAAGGCGGCCACGAGGCCGAGCAGCCCTATTCGGTGCGCGACTATTTCCAGGTCGAGGTCGAGGGCGGCGGTCGCTACTGGCTGTTTCGCCTCGGCGACGGCGAGCGTGCGGCCACCGGCCCGATGCGCTGGTTCATCCACGGAGCGTTCGCATGAGCGGCTCCGGTCCGGGCTATGTCGAGCTGCAGGTGACGACGCATTTCAGCTTCCTGCGCGGCGCTTCCTCGTGCGAGGAGCTGTTCGCCACCGCCGCCCGGCTCGGGCTGCCGGCGCTGGGGATCGCCGACCGCAACTCGGTCGCCGGGATCGTCCGCGCCTGGGACGCGCAGAAGGCGACCGGCGTGCGCTCGATCGCCGGCTGTCGCGTCGACCTCGCGGACGGCTCGGCGCTGCTGGTGTACCCGACCGACCGCACGGCCTATGGCCGGCTCTGCCGCATGCTCTCGGCCGGCAAGGCGCGCGCCGGCAAGGGGGCCTGCCATCTCGACTGGAGCGACGTCGAGGAATGGCACGAGGGGCTGATCGGGGTGCTCGTTCCGGATCGCGCCGACGCCGCCACCGAGGCCGCGCTCGCGCGGGTGTCGCGCATCTTCGGCGACCGTTCCTACCTCGCGCTTTCGCTGCGGCGGCGCCCGCGCGACGCGCTCCGGCTGCAGGGCCTTGCCGAGCTGGCGGCCCGGGCGCGCGTCGCCACCGTCGCGACCGGCGACGTCCTCTATCACGCCCCCGAGCGGCGGCTCCTCCAGGACTTGGTCACCTGCATCCGCGAGAAGTGCACGATCGACGAGCTGGGCGACCTCCGCGAGCAGGTCGCCGACCGGCACCTCAAGCCGGCCGCCGAGATGGAGCGGCTGTTCGCCCGCAACCTCGGCGACACGCGGCCGGTCGCGCGCAGCCTCGAGATCGCCGAGCGATGCCAGTTCGACCTCGAGCAGCTCAGGTACCAGTATCCCGACGAGATCCGCGTTCCCGGCCGCACGCCGCAGCAGGAGCTCGAGCGGCTCACCTGGGAGAAGGCGCCAGGGCGCTACCCGGACGGCGTCGGCCCTCGCGTGCGCGCGCAGCTCGAGCACGAGCTGAAGCTCATCGCCGAGCTTGGCTATGCGCCCTACTTCCTGACGGTCCACTCGATCGTCAATTTCGCCCGCTCGAAGGGCATCCTCTGCCAGGGCCGAGGCTCGGCGGCGAACTCGGCGGTCTGCTACTGCCTCGGCATCACCTCGATCGACCCGGTGCGGTCCGAGCTGCTGTTCGAGCGCTTCGTCTCGGCCGAGCGCCGCGAGCCGCCCGACATCGACGTCGACTTTGAGCATGAGCGGCGGGAGGAAGTCATCCAGTGGATCTACGACACCTACGGCCGCACGCGGTCGGCGCTGACCTCGACCGTGATCCGCTATCGTGCGCGCGGGGCGGTGCGCGAGGTCGGCAAGGCGCTGGGGCTGCCCGAGGACATGACCGCCGGGCTCGCGGGCCAGGTGTGGGGCTGGAGCCGCGACGGCGTCGAGGAGCGGCACGCCGAGGAGCTCAACCTCGACACGGCCGATCGCCGGCTCGCGCTGACCCTCGAGCTCGCCCGCCAGCTCATCAACACGCCGCGCCACCTGTCGCAGCATCCCGGCGGGTTCGTGCTGACCCGCGACCGGCTGGACGAGCTGGTCCCGATCGAGCCCGCGGCGATGGAGGACCGGCAGGTTATCGAGTGGGACAAGGACGACATCGACGCGCTCGGGTTCATGAAGGTCGACGTGCTGGCGCTCGGCATGCTTTCCTGCATGCGCCGGGCCTTCGAGCTGCTCGACGCCCACAAAGGCACCAGGCTCGACCTCGCCACCATCCCCGCCGAGGACCCCGCGACCTATGCGATGATCCGCAAGGCCGACACGCTCGGCGTCTTCCAGATCGAGAGCCGCGCGCAGATGGCGATGCTGCCGCGGATCAAGCCGAGGACCTTCTACGACCTCGTCATCGAGGTGGCGATCGTGCGTCCCGGCCCGATCCAGGGCGACATGGTCCACCCGTACTTGCGCCGCCGCGAGGGCAAGGAGCCGGTCACCTACCCCAAGGAGGAGCTCCGGCGCGTGCTCGAGAAGACCCTCGGCGTGCCGCTGTTCCAGGAGCAGGCGATGCGCGTCGCCATCGAATGCGCCGGGTTCACCGCGAGCGAGGCCGACCTGCTCCGGCGCGCGATGGCGACGTTCAAGCTGACCGGCGGCGTCAGCCATTTCCGCGACAAGCTGATAGGCGGCATGGTGGCGCGCGGCTATGATCCCGAGTTCGCGGAGAAGACCTTCAAGCAGATCGAGGGCTTCGGTAGCTACGGCTTCCCCGAGAGCCACGCCGCGAGCTTCGCGCTGATCGCCTACGCCTCGTCCTGGATGAAGTGCCACCATCCCGACGTGTTCTGCGCCGCGCTCCTGAACGCCCAGCCCATGGGCTTCTATGCGCCGGCCCAGATCGTGCGCGACGCGCGCCAGCACGGCGTCGAGGTGCGGCCGGTGGACGTGAACCACAGCCGCTGGGACTGCACTCTCGAGGAGGGCGCTGGCCCCTACAAGGCGGTGCGCCTCGGGCTGAGGATGGTCCGCGACCTCGCGAATGCGGATGGCGCGGCGATCGTGGCGGCGCGCGGGGACGCTCCTTACCGCACGGTCGAGGAGATCCAGCGCCGGGCTGGCATCGGCGCGGGCGCGCTCAACCGGATCGGCGAGGCCGACGGGTTCGGCAGCCTCGATCACAGCCGCCGTTCGGGACTCTGGCAGGTGAAGGGGCTGGCGGACGAAGCCCTGCCGCTGTTCGCCGCGGCCGACGCCCGCGACCGCAGCTATCGCGACGAGGCGATCGAGCCGGCGGTCAGGCTCGCCCGGATGGGGGAGGGAGCCGAGGTCGTCGAGGACTATCGCTCGACCGCGCTGTCCTTGCGGGCGCACCCGCTCGCGTTCCTGCGCGACGAGCTCGCGCGCCGCCGGGTACTGCCGTGCGCGGCGCTGCGCGACATGAAGGACGGGCGCTGGGTGGATCTCGCCGGCATCGTCCTCGTCCGCCAGAAGCCGGGCTCAGCCAAGGGCGTCATGTTCATCACACTCGAGGACGAGACCGACATCGCCAATCTCGTGGTCTGGCCCGACCTGTTCGAGAAGCACCGGCGCGTCGTGCTCGGTGCGTCCATGATGGGGGTGCGTGGCCGGGTGCAGCGCGAAGGCGACGTCATCCATGTGGTGGCGCAGCGGCTGGACGACCTTTCCGCGCTGCTCGCCAGCGTGGGCAGCCGCGAGGAACTCGCCGGCGTCTACCGGGTCAGCCGGGCCGACGTGGTGAGGAACGGCATGGGTCCCGATCCGCGCGATCCGGCGAGCCGCCCGTTGGGGAAGGGGGCGCGCGACATCTACATTCCCGACCTGCGGCTCGGCTCCGGCATCGTGCCCGGCCAGCCGGTCGACGGCATCAAGGTCCGGACGCGCGACTTCCGCTAGCGGCGGTCGATCGAGGACGCCGCCCATGCGAGGCCGCCGACGAGCCCCCGCGCACGCAAACGGCCTTGCACAAGCAATCAGCCAACCTGCACCACCTCGAGACTGCCCGCGGGCAGGGTGCGCAGGACATCCCGGGCCCGAATCGAGGGGTCCAGCCAATCGGCCCACTGCTCGCGGTCGAGGACCGCAATTTGGCGGTCGTGGTAGGGGGCAACGTCGGGGCCGGGCTCCAGCGTCAGCATCGTGAATGCTTCGCCCACCTGTGGATGCGGCCGCCAGATGCCAGCGATGCAGAACAGGCGCTCGCCCTTCTTCGTGAACAGCCACTTGTCCTTGCGCTTCTTCTTCGGGTCCTCGGGCGTGGTGAACTCGTAGAACCCGTCGGCCACGATCAGGCAGCGGCCGGAGCCGAACTCGCGCCCCTCCGAGCGGAAGTTGTACACCGGTTTGCCGCTCGGGCCCGGCCAGCTCCATCGGCGCTGGACGAGGTCGCCCGCCCCGCGCTCGAGCGAGCGCACGATCGGCGCCGTGTCGGTGATCTTGATGTCGGCGCGCGGCGCGACGTTGGGCACGCCCTCGGAGAAGGTGATCTTGATCTTGAGGTCCTCGAAGTCCTCCGCGATCGTGGCGATGTCGACTTCTAGCCGGTAGTCATTGCACACAAGCGGCTCCGTCCTTGCGTCTGCACTTCGTTCGCATTATGTTCCGCACATGGACACGAGGCCGATTCCCTTCGACTCCGATGCGCCGTTTGACGCCAAGCGTGCGATCATCCGGCGAAATCCCGACGATCCGCAAGAGATCGAGATGGTCGAGGCGAGATGGGGCTCCAATCCACGGTTCAGCGATGGGCTTGCGTACCGGTTCGTACGTTCGGAGGGAAAGACTTTTCCCAGTCATCGCTGCCTGGTCCCCGCATCGGAATTCCACATGACCGTGGGCAAGCGAAAGTATCGCGTGACGCTCGACGGCGGCAATTTCTTCTATCTGGCCGGCATATGGGAGCCGGCCATGGGCGACTGGCCGCTATGCTACCGTATCATCACCGTGGCCGCCAATCCGGAGGTGGAGCGATACCAGGATCGCCACGGCGCCATCATCCAGCGTCGCGAGGTGATGCAGTGGCTCGATGCTACGGTGCCAGACACCGAATTGCTCCAGCCATTGCCGGCCCGCAGCTTCTCGGTGGAGGAGATGACCGGCAACCGCAGGCTGCAGCCGATGTTGGCGCTCTAAGTACCAAAAGGTGGCGCACCGACATTGATATGCGGGACACTCAGATCTCGAAATTTCCGTCCATCTGACCTGACCACGCCTAGTTCGCGCCCAAATCTGCCGCTGGCAGCTGCCTCGCTACCGCGGTTAGCCGCTCGCTCAGGTAGCTGCGATGAATCCGCGAGATGGCAACTGCGAGGAAGTGGCCTGAAGGTACTACTTTAGGCACTCCGTAACGGCTTTCGCCAAGTCGGCTACGTGCACCGGCGTTGGGGAGCCGGCCTTCATTTTCCAGACGGTATAACCGCCCTTCGCGGGTTTCTCCCGCAGCGCCGTCTGTTTGCCCTCGGTGATGAAGCGGACCAGCGCCTTGGTCTTGTTGTCTTCCTTGATGTCGAAAAGTTTGCGCGCCACCGCATCGGAAAGCAGATGGCTGCCCTTTGTGTCCAGGCAGTAAACGAGGCCCTTTCTCCAAACGAGGAAGTCGGGAAAGAACGAAGACGTATCGCCCTCAGACAGCAGTGGGATATAGAACCCGCCGGCTGAGGGATTGCGGTGCCAAAGCTCCCCTGAGCTGTCCAGCGCCTGAGCGAAATCCAGCTCAAACTTGTTCATTCCGGAATATCGCTCATACAGGCCGTTCGAGAACGCGGGCGCATTCTTCGGTACCCGCATGGCGCCGAACGTGAACGGCTTTACACTCTCGTAGGCGAGATCGGACAGATTGTAGAACGCTCCGACGACTTCCTGCGCCAGCTTCTCCGCAAGTTTGTTGGCCTTGCTCGCGATCTGCACCCGTACGTCGAACTTCTGATCCTTCAGATCGACGATCGCCAGCGCTCGCGACGAGCGCGCCTTTATGGCGGTGCTGACCAGCCAGCGAAGGCGTACCGGATTGGTATGGCCTTCAACCTTCCAGCTCACGGCGCCAGCACCATCCAGTTCGTCCAGATTGACGAGCTGCGAACCGACATAGGCCTCGCCCACCGTATTGATGTCGCCCTCCTGGAAAACCGGGAAGTCGCCAATGATCGCGTCCGTCTCCTGCCGGGCGGCTTCCGAATCCACGAAGATATGATGCAGGGAGGGCTGAACACCGTCCTTCGGCATGATGTCTTCAGCGCCCGCGCTGAGTCCTCCGAAGCTGTCGATGATCTCAATCGGCGCGCCTTCGGACAATAGCTTGGTCTTCACCTTCTGGATTGCGTCGGTGAACACGCGCTGGTTGTCCACGCGCAGGAAGAAATGGGCGCTGTTCAGCAGGGCCGTATCATAATGCTTCGCGTTGAACTGGCGGAGCACACGCCCGATAATCTGCTCAACCTGGATCGACGACCCCATACTTTTGTCGACATAGGCGAGATAGCATTCCGGATCGTCCCAGCCTTCTTGAAGGGACAGGTTGAAGATGATGTGGCGGAAGTTCCCGGCCTTGAACTCCTCGAAGTCGGTTTCCCCTTTCGAGAACAACCTGACTTCGTCCGGCTTGCTGCCATCCGCAAAGGCTAGGTTGGCGTAGATAGCAATGTCTGCGGGGGCGATACCCTTTTCCTCGACGAGGTAACGCCAGATGCGGATCGGCGGTGCGTTACGCTGCGCAAAGGGAAGAGCCGGATCGTCCTTCTCCCCGTCGTCATTGATGTTGGTCTTGCAAACGTAAATTGCCTTCGGCTGGAAGTTTAGACCACGAAGGCCGATTTCCTTGTCGAGAAGGGCCATCCGGGCATGTAGCTCATCGAGGCATTTCTCCATTGGAGCCGTCGTACCGTCGAACTGGATGGCCCGCTTGACTAGCTCGGCCTCGACGACCTTGGCACTATCCACGGCCGTCGTCACGAACCGCTCGGCTTCCGGCTTTCCGCCACTTCCTAAAGCCCGCAACGGCTCCAGGCTCGTTGTATCCTCGATTTCCTCGACCCAGAGCCGAATGGGCTGGACTACCGACTTTTGGAAATTGGACGGCAAACGCAGCGTTGCACTAGCGAGGAGGTACGCGTCAGGCTCCAGTTCTGCGAGAAGTTCGCTCTGCTGTTCGGAAAGATTATGGCCTTCGTCATAGACGATTAGTAACGGGCGACGCGCCGTGCCGTCGTTCCGCTCGATCAGACGCTCCCAAGGCGACTGATTTCCAAAAAGATCATTGTCTTTTTTGTATATGTTGAGTGCGCCCTCGGACTGATCCTTGTTGTTGAAAAGGCCCGTCGTCGCCATTACGAGCAGCGGCGTCGTGCCGTCGTTTATGAGTTGAGGGCTGAGGTCGCTCACATTGATGACGCGAAATCCATCGAGGATGTCGCTGTATTTGCCGCCTGCGGAGAAATTTAGATACGTCTGCGCCACAACCGGCTTAGCTTTCGACATCCAGAAGACAATCGGCTCCGCCGACAGGTGTGCCCGGATGAGCGAGACAGCCTGAGCTAGGATCGGTGTTTTTCCTGCGCCAGTGAGTGCGGACAAGGCCTGGAAAAATGCTCTCGGCTTATTTCCTTTGCGCGGCCGATCCGGGTGGTTGGCAAAAAAGGAGTAGCGATCCGCGATGAGCTTGGCGCTCTCGCCCTGAAAAACCTTCAACTCAAGCATCAAGCGGCGTCCGCATTGTTGAAGGCGTCCGATCGGGCATTGAAGCCGATGTGTTCAAGGACCTTGTCCGGGATCTTGTAAAACTCCAGGCCGTCGCCGGTGTAAGGCGCTATCGACGCATACACATGATAACGCGACGCGAGGCCTGCATTCTGCGCCTCCTGGACGATGGCGCGGAACACGTCCCGGTTCAGCACCGAGGGCTTTTCCGGCGAGTCCCAAACGAGGAAGAACCCTTCGTTTCTCGGGTTCACCGCAAACATATAGGGATGCGCGCCAATCGGCAGGCGATGCAGATATGACTTCGCCTTCTCGGCCTTGTCCCAATAACTGTTCAGCAGAAGGTCGATCATTTCCTCGCGGGCAAGCGCGTTTACAGCCTCGGCATCGATCTTCTCCCGCTTGAGTTCGATGAACCGGAAGCCAGCCGGAATCGACCGACGCTTGCAACTTGCCCAATCGCCTGTGATGGTCCGTCTCACACGTTCCGCCGTCAGCGTCCTGGCGTAGTGGTCCCCCTTCTCGGTATTACCCTGCTCGATAAGGATAAAGCGGCGGCTCGCGCCTGTGTCGGCATTCAACTCCAAAACAGCTTGGCCCGTGGTTCCGGAACCCGCGAAAGGATCAAGGATCAGGCCGTCCGGACGGCACCAGAGCTGGATGATCTTCTTGATGAGCCGCAAAGGCTTTACGGTCTGAAATCCGTGCCCTTTGCCGATGACGGCGTCGAGCTCGTTCAGGCCTGCTTGAGAGTGCCCGGACTCGCTATGCGGCCAAGATACCGAACCGATGTGCAAAGGGTCAGTGTAGTCCTCGTCCGCCCAAAAAGTCCACGGCACCTTACCCTGACCGATGTGCTCCAGATGTCGCTTAACGACAGGACGGCCAGCACCCGGATTCTTGCGCCGGTCGTCTGAGAAGAGCAGCCGGGGCAAGACCGTTTTGCCCGCCATGCCCGCTTCGTAAAGGCGAAGGGCCTTGGTCGCGGCGCGTTTCACCACGGCATCGGATGCCGGGTCATAGCCATCCAGAGCGACGGCGCTCCCCTTCAGTACCAGAGCCTTGCCACGCCCGTCGCCGATATCCTTCTCAACATAGGGGGTGCCCCATTGTGAAAGGAGATCTTTGACTTCCTTCTTGTTCAGCCCCGACCAGTGTCGCGTAGGAACGCCAACCGGTTTTCCAAAGGCATGCTCCGCCTCCGGATAGTGCAGCCGCCCCGTGAAAGGGGACTGAATGGCGTAGATCGTCCTATCGCGGCTTTCCTGAGCAGCAAAATCGCCAGGCCGCCAAGGCCCGGAAGGATCCTTATCGACGTTTGTGAAACGGGCATTCATTTCCTCGTCGCGGTCGAGGCGCCCCGTCCGCGCGGCCTTCTGATCCTTGGCATAGACCAGCACATACTCGGTCGCCGTGGCCACGTGATTGGTTTTCTTGGTAGAATAGGCCTTCTGCCAGTTCAAAATCGCGAGGCGGTTTTCCTCGCGGAAAACTTCATCCATCAGCATTCCAAGACGGTACAGCTCGCGATGGTCAATGCAGATGGCAATGACGCCGCCGGGCCTCAGCATTTCGCGCATCATCCAAATGCGCGGCGTCATAAATTTCAGCCATTTACTATGACGAGAACCGTCATCCTTCGGTACGAGTTCGCCAAGATCCGGGTCGTTTGGATCTTTGTCCCACTTGTCGTTATATCGAAAATCCTCCCCCGTATTGTACGGCGGATCGGTAATGATGAGATCAACAAGCCCCCGGTGACGATAGAGCGTCACCATCGTGGACAAATTCTCTCCGTCCCAGATTTCGTTTTCACACTGCGCCGCCTCATCGCCTTCGCAGAGCCGCTTCACGATACCGCTGAGCTTCGGCTTTACCTGACGGATGATCTGCCACGGAGCCGTGCGCCCCGTATAATTCATGACGATTCCGTCTTTGCCCGCTTCAACCAAGGCGGCGTCATGCTCTTGCAGCAGCTTGATAAGCGTTGAACGAGAAAGCTGTTCGTAATCCATGATGCCCCAGTCCGCCGCGCGTTCCCGCTATGTTCTGCGGCGATAACGCAATTTGTGCCGCATCGCAACGGAGCGGCCTTTGATCCTTCCATCTATCGTCCGCCGCTCCCGATCAAGTCCGGAGGGGTGCGTTTACGTTGAAGCGGAGAATGCAGTGCCCCGACAGCGCAGCCGGATTGCGCAGGAGGTGAAGTCATGCCAGGTGACAGGTGGCGTGGACCAAAGCCTTCTGCCTTCCGCGAATCTCACACCAACTCTCGGCGAATGCGCTGGCTGCGCCGAGCGCTTGCAACAGTTCGGGGGTGTCCGACGGCCCCGGAAGTTGAGAACCGCGCTTGAGAACGCGCGCCGATAACGGCCATCCGGCGCCGCCGAACGGCTAATGATAGCCGGCGGGCGGTTGATCCGACAACCTGTGCTTGCCAAGAGACTCTCGGTCGCCGAAGATTCCGGGCGATGAGAAGGGATGTCGATCACCTGCCGGCAGTTCAACAGGGCGAGCTGGAACGCGTTCAGCGCGTGCTGATGGAGGAGTTCGCCGAGGCGATCTCGAAGGCGACGACGCCCAGCCGGAAGAACGGCAAAATCCTCAAGATCATCTTGTTCGGCTCGTATGCGCGGGAGGATTGGGTCGACGAGCCGGAAAACGGCTACCAATCAGATTTCGACCTGCTGGTGGTGGTGAACCACGAGGACCTCACCGACATCGCCCATTACTGGTATGTCGCCGAGGATCGCATCCTGCGCGACGCCGAGATCCAGCGGCCGGTCAACATCATTGTCCACTCGCTCGGCGAGGTGAACCAGTCGCTCAGGCGCGGCGAGTATTTCTGGGTGGACATCGCCCGCGACGGCATCCTGCTCTATGAGCTGCCATGCCATCCGCTCGCCACGCCCGCACCGCTCACTGCGGCGGACGCTTATCTAATGGCGAACCAGTATTTTGAAGAGTGGTTGCCGAGCATTGATCGCGCGCTGACTACGGCGAGCGATCAAGTCCAGAAGGGGGCGGACGACCGTGGTTGGCGCAAAGATGCCGCCTTTACTCTCCACCAAGCTGTGGAGCGCGCCTACATCTGCTTCCTGCTCGTGCGGACTCTCTACTTTCCGCGCTCGCACAACATCAAGTTCCTGCGCTCGCTCGCCGAGGACAACGAACCGCGGCTGATCGAGGCATGGCCGCGCGAGCGACGGATCGATCGACGCCGGTTCCAATTGCTGAAACGCGCCTATGTCGAAGCCCGCTATTCGACCGCCTATGAGATCACGGTCGAAGAGCTGAACGCAATCTTGGAGGGCGTTGGCACGCTCCGCGACCTCGTCGAGCAGGTCTCCCGCGAGCGCCTTGAAGGGCTTCGAGCTGCGACCGGTCTTTAGCGCGGTCACCGTTCGCCTCTGGCCGTCAACCGCGTGTCCGCTATTGAACTAAGTATTGGAGAAGCAGACCTGGATCGCGGGTTGGCTGGTCCGGCGCATACACTCAGGCCGCGCTCACAAGGGTACGTAAGTTGGAGATGATCGCCTTCGCGAGAACAACACTTTCGATGCCGAGGGTGGCTGCGAGTTCGCGCACCGTGTCAGAAACCGATATCGGACGCACGGGCGAGCCTTCAATCTCCACGAACGGACCGTCAGTCTCAGTCAGTAGGCGATCGATCGGTAGACCTGTCACGAGCTGCCGGTGCTTCGGCGAACGCAGCATTTCGCGGTTTATCGAGAAATAGCAGCCGAGCGCGACGGCACGTCGGGCGTCGGCCGCCGTGCCCGTGAACCAATGGAGTATCACGCGTCCGCGCTCCTGCGGCAGCGAGGCCTCAATATGGCGGAGGACCTTCGGGACGGAGCGCACGCTATGAACCGTCAGTATCTTCCCTCCCTGCTCGGCGCAGGCGCGAAGGATGCGTTCGAAGATCCGCTCCTGTTCGGGGAAGCTCCGGTAGAAGCGCGGCCCGGCGTCGAGACCAATCTCCCCGACGTAACGGGCTTCCGGCAGCAGCGCTTCGAACAACGGCAGCTCGCCAGCACGATCCGCCACGAGCTGCGGATGCAGACCAAGCGCCACGCGAACCTGCTGAGACCGGGACGCCAGCTCGCGGTTGCGCCGCCAAGCCTTGGGCGTGGTGGTAACGGCCAGCGTCGCGACCCGTTCTCGATCGCATTCGGCAATCACGGCGGCATGGTCTCGATACAGGTCGAGGTGGCAGTGGAAATCCACCCAGCGCGGTGGCGGGCGGGTAGTCGGGAGGGTGGTCATGACGGCTTGGCTTGCACACCTTCAAGTAGGCGGCCCACTTCCCGCAGACCAGCGACATATACCGCCTCATAGTCGGCCAGCTTCCCTGGGTGATCCGTCAGCGGTCCCGGTCGATGGATGTCGAACGCAGCGCGTGCCGGCTTCTTGGCCAGTCGTGAAAGCGCGAGCTGAAAGGAACGCACGTGCTCGCCCTCGGCGCGCTTCGTGTCGAGCACGCGCTCGTGGAGGTTTGGGATTTGATACTCGGTATCGTCAGTGCCCCAGCCTTCCTTGATGGCCGCTCGGCGGATGAGACATGGCACGCAGTGTCCGCAGTGTTTGGGTTGTCGATCTGCCTCGTTGAGCGCCCAGCGTGCTTTGGCCGGCGAAGAGCACGACATCGTGTTCCTCGCTTCGTGCTGAAGGAAACCGACGTCCGCGCAGCCCTTCGCCATCTGCCCCTTCGTCTGGAACACGTAGGGGTTATGGAGGGTGACGCTCAGCCCCAGCCCGCGGAGGAGTTGCTCGAAGCGCGCCATGTAGAACGGGTGCGTCGTCCGCGTGCTGAGCGCGCCGAGCCGTAGCGGATCCAGCGGCACGTTGAGCGAGATGAGCCCGTTCTCCGGTACGTAGACGACCGTTTGCCCTCCGATCGCATCCGCCGCCATGGCCGCAAGGGCGAAGAACAGGAAGGAGCGGCCGCGCAGGGTGTTTTCGACCGAGAAGGTGTCCACGACGTCGTTCGGAAAGCCGACTCTCGCGCGGATATGGTGGATGGTCGCGCCCGGAAAGCGCCGCTTTAACGCCTCGCCGCAATAAGTCTGGTGCTTGCTCGTGATGCCATCCCAATAATGGCTGACGAGCAGCGGCGACTCGCCTGCCGAGAGCAGGTCGATGGCGCCGATGAAACTATCGAGGCCGCCGGAGAACAGGCAGACGCTCGACGGCGTAGCCGTCCGCAGCTTCGTCGGCGCGGAAGCTAGCGAAGGGATGGTCGGTATCCGGGGCCGGAAGTGCACGCCCCAATGATCGCCGGTCAGGAAGTTCAGCGTCGTCACGATCAACGGCGCCAGCCCGCCCCACAGTGCGGCGTCGTGCACCGGTAGGAACAGGTCGATCTCGCGCGTCCAGGAGTCCTGTGCGTCGGAATCGCGTGAGATGCGGGTGTCGGCGGCGGTGATGGCGGCGGCGAGCAGCGCCAGATCGACCGCGGCCTCGCTCGGCCTCATCCCGACATCGCGGAGCTGGTCGAGTGCCTGCCCAAGCCCGTAGCCGACACGTCCAAATTCGTCGATGAACGTTATCTCCGTCACGTGCGTGTCGGCGCGCGTGGGGGTGATCGCCGTGGTGTCAGCGGATCCGAGCCGCCCGACGATGCTGTGGTGTCTCATGCTGCGGCCTCGCCTGCGGTGGCGACGAGCTCGAACGCCGCCTCGTAGATCTGGTTCACGACACCTTCGATGTCGCGGTCGGACATGCGCTCGACGCCATCTAGCCGTCCCGCAAGCTGCCCGCGCGTGCAGCCCGTCACGAAGTCGTGGAGCTGTGCCTGCGCGTTCTCGACGGCTGCCACACTGTCGGGCAGCGTGACGCCGCGGCCGCCCAGGTCGGCCATCACCCGGCCTTCGATCGACCGGGCGATGAAGTCGAGGAAGAACTCGCCCATTTGGTCGGGCGTGAGCGTATCGAAGCTACCGACGCCGGCCTCCGCCATGTCGCCGATGGTCTCCAGCATCGCCTGCCGGGCGATCGCCTCGTCAACCGCTCCGCCTGGCGGGCACACGAATTCTAGCAGGCCGACAAAAACCTCCGCGGCCGGCCGGCCCGCAAGCCCAGCCAGGTTCAGCTGCCGGAGGGTCTCGGCTGGCCCGAGCGTCGTGAAGTTCCGCACGACCCCCAGCAGGCGGGCGCCCGCGGCTCGGGAGGACCCCATCCGTCTGGCCGCCCGTCCCGCACCACCCGTGCCGTTCCGCACGTAGTTCGACAGTGCGCTGCCGAGCGCGCTGCGGCTTCCGGTCCGGGCGAAGCGCGAGAAGCTGCCGCGCGCGCCGCCCAGACCGCCCGCTCCGCTGGTGTCCGGTCGCGGGGCCGGAGCCTGCGGTTGGGCTGGCGCAGGCGCGCCCGGCTGCCCGGGAGTTCCGGGCGACCCGGGTGTGACCGGTGCGGCCGGAGTTGCTGGCGCTACGCCGGGTGCTGGATCGTCGACCCACGATGGCACGAGTCCGCTGGACGGACCACCGTAGCCCTTCGAGGTACCCATGCGTCAGCCCCTCCGGAACTGCGACACCGCCTTGGCGGTGGTCTGGAGTGTGGCGTTGTCGCTCTGCTCGGCCCAGCTCTGGACCAACGTCGCGAACTCGCCCGAAATTGCGGGGTCGGGGAAGCAGGTGCCCCAGCTGGACACGGCCCATGCGCCAATCTTCGAAACGGGAAGCTCGCGCACGAAGTCGAGCAGCCGCCGTTGCAGCGAGGGGTGCATCTCGACCAGCTTGGTAAGCCCGTCGATGCCCTTCGGCTTCGTCGTGAAGCTGTCCTCCTGCAGGATGCGTCCACGGATCGCTTCGAACACCTCCTCCGGCTCCGGACCGGTCAGTTTCGCCACCTGATCCGAGGCGCCCCGCACCATCATCGTCGGACCCATCAGCTTATCGACGAGATCCTCCAGATGACTGGCTGCGGTCAGGCCGCCTAGTGAGCTGCGCTTGTCGCGCGTGACGAACACGTATGGACGTAGGTCATGACCCGCCAGCGGCGGGTCGATCGCGGCCCAAGCCTTCGCCCACTCGTTCTTCAACCAGTCCTCCACCTCGGTCGGCAGCGACGGCTGTGCGGGTTTGACCGCCTTTCGTGCGCCCTTTGCTACCGACTTGTCCTCCTCGTCGGCCTGCGGTGCCGGCTCGCGGATCACGGCCTCGAAGCGGGCGAGCGCGTCGGGCTTGCCGTCGGGGGCGTTCGCGGCGAGCCGGGCTAGCTGCTCGTAAAAATCCGGGTAGAAGCGTTCGGCGAGCATGATCTTAGCTAGGACCGGCCGCTGCACTTCCGTCCCGAACCCGCGCTCGTCAGCGATGGCGTGCCGGAGCATCATGGAGTTCAGGAAGCGCTTGATCTGCCGCGGATTGCCGCGGGTGCCCTCGCTCAGTATCTTGGTGACGTGCGCGCTGATCACCAGCGCCTGGTCGACGTCTGGCGGCACACTCCCGCCCATGGCGGTCTCCACTGTTTTCCGATCGAGCCCCCTACTCTTCCAAGGCTGCTTCATGTCATTTCGCGCAGCTTCGAGCAGCGCCAGGAACCTGGCGTCGGTGGAGCCCAGCGCGCTCTCCGCCATCAGCAGCGTGATGTAGACGCGTGTTTCGGCGAGCCCGAGTGCCGGGATTCGGAACGGCACCTGGATGAGCTTTTCGAGATAGTTCCGCGCGTAGCTGACGGGGCCGGAGCTGGGTGGCAGGTCGGGGAAGTGCTCGCGCACGGCGTATTCGATCATCAGCTCGTCAGCGCCGATCACGAAAGCGGTGCGGTCGACGAACAGGAACAACCGGATCGCTTCCAGCGTGGCGATGGCGGTCTTCGGAAGGCAGCGATCGAGGTCGTCGACGATGACTACCAGTTGATCGATGTCTGCGGCTTCGAGCAGCTCCTCGAACTCCTTGCGGAAGGCGTGCATGTGCTCCGGCAGGTTCTCGCCATCGTTCGGCGCCTCCTTTATGAAGTCGCCTGCCTTCTCGGCGATCTTCAGGATGTCATCCTTCGAGACGTGGTCCTGAGGCTTAGCGACGAAGGCGGTGGCGATGTCGTAGAGGCCCCGCACCTGATCGAGTGTGGGAACGCCCGTCGTTGCGGTAAACGCGAACCCGCCGGCCTTCCGGGCGAGCTTCAACCAGTCGACGCGCTTCAGCACCTTCTTTGCGGCGTCGGCGACCTTGGTCGAGTTCGGCCGGGCGCGCCGAAGTTCGTCGACGATCGTCTCGATCACTACCGTCTTGGCATCTTCGAATCCTTCGAAGGTCCAGCCGTTGAACCACAAGCAGAGGACGCGGTCGTCCTTGGCGAACGCGTCCTCGAGCATTTTGAGCACGCTGGACTTACCCGCACCCCAGTCGCCATGCACACCGATCGTCACCGGGGATTGGGGCGTCTTGCGGATGAGCTTCACAACGGTCTTGGCGATCGCCTCGTAGTAGAGGAGATCCGTTGCGGTCTCCTGATCATTCAAGAACATCTGTGTGCCCCCGCAAGCAGCCGCGCTTTTCGGCCGCGCGTTTTCCCCTGTGCTGATGAAGCACCATTCGGTGTTCGTTCGCAAGTCGAAGCGAAACCAACCTGGCGCCCGCTTCGGGAAAACCAGCGTTGGGTTCGAATGGGCGACTTGGGGCGTTAGCGGAATGGCTGAACATGGCCGTTCCCGGCCTATCAAGGCCCATCAGCGCCATTCTCCTTTCAAGGGCTTAGGCGGAGACTGAGACTGTCCGGATCGACCGTCGTCGACCGGCGGGAGCCCCAACGTGACGCCCACCAAGCTGCTCATCGGACAGATAATCGTCGTCTTCGCGATCGTGCTCGCGGGGCTGTGGGCCGCGACCCAATGGACGGCCGCGATGCTCGCCTACCAGCCCGAGCTCGGCCCGGCCTGGTTCCATGTCGCCGGCCTGCCGATCTACCGGCCCTGGGCGCTGTTCCCCTGGTGGTATCACTTCGACGCCTACGCGCCGCATGTATTCGACCGCGCCGGCACGCTGGCCGCCGCTAGCGGGTTCATCGGCTGCGGCGCTGCGATCTTCGGGTCGCTATGGCGTGCGCGGCAGGCGCGGTTCGTCACCACCTATGGTTCGGCGCGCTGGGCAACGCCCAAGGAAATCCAGCGCGCCGGATTGCTGCGCGACGCCGGCGTCATGCTCGGCCGCCTCGGCGGGCGCTATCTTCGCCACGACGGCCCCGAGCACATCATGGCGTTCGCGCCCACGCGTTCCGGCAAGGGCGTGGGCCTCGTCGTGCCGACGCTGCTAAGCTGGACCGGCTCTGCCGTCGTCCACGACATCAAGGGCGAGAACTGGCAACTGACCGCCGGCTGGCGCGCACGCTTCTCGCATTGCCTGTTGTTCAATCCCACCGACGCACGGTCGGCCCACTACAATCCGTTGATCGAGGTCCGCCGCGGCCCCAACGAGGTCCGCGACGTCCAGAACATCGCCGACATCCTCGTCGATCCCGAAGGCGCGCTCGAGCGACGCAATCATTGGGAGAAGACCAGCCATTCGCTGCTGGTCGGCGCGATCCTCCACATCCTCTATGCCGAGGAGGAGAAGACGCTCGCCCGCGTCGCGACCTTCCTCTCCGACCCGCAGCGCCCGTTCGTCGCCACGCTGCGGCGGATGATGACCACCAACCATCTCGGCACCCACGAGCATCCCTGCGTGCATCCCGTCGTCGCCTCCGCTGCCCGCGAGCTCCTCAACAAGAGCGAGAACGAGCGCTCCGGCGTCCTCTCCACCGCGATGAGCTTCCTCGGCCTGTATCGCGATCCCACCGTCGCCGAAGTCACCTCGCGCTGCGACTGGCGCATCGCCGACCTCGTCGAGAGCGAGCGGCCGCTCTCGCTCTACCTCGTCATCCCGCCGTCGGACATCAGCCGCACCAAGCCGCTCGTCCGCCTGGTCCTCAACCAGATCGGGCGCCGCCTGACCGAGCGCCTGGATCAATTCGGCTCTGAGCGGCGGCACAAGCTGCTGATGATGCTCGACGAGTTCCCGGCGCTCGGGCGGCTCGACTTCTTCGAGACGAGCCTCGCCTTCATGGCCGGCTACGGGATTCGCGCCTTCCTGATCGCGCAGTCGCTGAACCAGATCGAGAAGGCCTATGGCGAGCACAATTCGATCCTCGACAACTGCCATGTCCGCGTCGCGTTCGCGACGAACGACGAGCGCACCGCCAAGCGCATCTCCGACGCGCTTGGCACCGCGACCGAGCAGCGCGCGATGCGCAACTATGCGGGACACCGGCTGGCGCCCTGGCTCGCCCATGTCATGGTCAGTCGCCAGGAGACCGCCCGCGCGCTGCTGACGCCCGGCGAAATCATGCAGCTTCCGCCACAGGACGAGCTGGTGCTCGTCTCGGGAATGGCGCCGATCCGCGCGCGCAAGCTGCGCTATTTTGCCGATCGCAACTTCACCAGCCGCGTCGCGCCGCCACCGGCGCTGCCGGACGGCCACTATGCCGACCGGCCGGATCCACGCGCCGACGACTGGAGCGGGATCGTCCGCGGCACGGATGAACGTCTCGGCGGGCCGGGCGCGTCCGAGGAACCGGCCGAAGACGGCGGCCTCGAGCAGCAGCGCCATCCGGGTCTGCCGGAACAATCGGCGCCGCAGCCCGAGACCGTGCCTGACCCAGCGATGGCGCTCGCCGACGAGGAGGATGTCGCCGCCTACAGCCAAGCCATGGACCAAGCTTGCGGCCTCACCGCCGTCGCCCGCGGATACGCCCTCAACGAGGGCAGCGACCACGATCTCGTGCCGGGGATCTGAGCCATGAAGGTCCGCCAGAACCTCTACATCGACCGCGAGCTCAGCGACGCACTCGAGGCGCTCGCCGCCGGCACAGTGGGCAACAAGTCGCGGCTCGTGAACGACGCGCTCGCCGACTGGCTGGCCAGGCGTGGCGCCAAGGAAATCGACGACCTGCTCAAGCTTCGCCTCGACCGCATCACGCGCGAGATCGAACATGCCCGGCGCGACATCGAGGTCCTGCTCGAGAGCCTGTCGCTGTTCGTCCGCTACCAGCTGATGGTGACGGCGCCACTGCCGGAGGCTGATGCTGCCGCGATCGCCGTCGGGCGGGACCGTTTCGAGAAGTTCGTGGCGCAGGTCGGCCGCCAGCTCGCCGCCGGCAAGCGCACGCTCGGCCACGACCCGGACACGGGAGGCGCGGCATGAGCGGCGGACCCGATACCGTGTCCGAAGGCCGGCGCCGCGCCATGCTGCGCACGGCGATGGGGCCGACGATCGCGGCGGCGCTCGCCGACCCCCTGGTGCTCGAGGTGATGGTGAACCCCGACGGGGCGCTCCGGCTCGACCGCCTGGGCGAGGGACGCACGGACACGCTGGTCCGCTTCGACCCTGCCCAGGTCGAGCGGATCATCCGGTTGGTCGCGTCGCACGCGCGCACGGAGGTCCATGCCGACCGGCCGATCGTGTCGGCCGAGCTTCCGCCGCACGGCGAGGGCGCGGGCGAACGGTTCGAGGGCCTGCTGCCGCCTGTCTCGCTCGGCCCCTGCTTCTCGATCCGCAAGCCCGCGACCCGGCTCTACACGCTCATGGACTATGTGACGGACGGCATCATGTCGGCCGACGCGGCACGCCTGCTGTCGCTTGCCGTGGTCGAGCGCCGAAACATCCTCATCGCCGGCGGAACCAGCTCGGGCAAGACCACGCTCGCCAACGCGCTGCTCGCCGAGATGGCGCACCTCGACGAACGCGTTCTGCTCATCGAGGACACTCGCGAGCTCCAGTCGCCCGCCGCCGATACGGTCGCGCTCCGCACCCGCCCCGGGGCAGTCACGATGACGGACCTGGTCCGCTCTACGCTGCGGCTCCGGCCAGACCGGATCATCGTCGGCGAGGTCCGCGGGCCCGAGGCGCTCGACATGCTCAAGGCCTGGAATACCGGCCACCCCGGCGGGATCGCCACGGTCCACGCCAACAACGCCGCCGCCGCGCTCACCCGGCTCGAACAGCTCGTCCAGGAAGCGGTGGTCACGGTGCCGCGCCGGCTGATCGCCGAGGCGATCGACGTCGTCGTGTTCATCGACGGACGCGGCGCCGCGCGGCGGGTCCAGGCCATCGCCCGGCTCGCCGGCCTCGACGGGCAAGGCAACTACGCCCTCGTCGACCTCACCCCCGCTCCCGAACCCCTCGTTGATGGAGATTGACCCATGTTAAGAATCGCTTCGCTTCGCCGCCCACAGGCCGCCCCCCTCCTGGCGCTCGGCCTAGCTGTCATGTCGGCACAGGCCTGGGCCAGCGGCTCCGGCATGCCCTGGGAGGAGCCGCTCCAGCAGGTGCTGGAATCCGTCCAGGGACCCGTCGCCAAGATCGTCGCGGTGATCATCATCATCGTGACCGGTCTGACGCTCGCGTTCGGCGAGACTGCGGGCGGATTCCGGCGGCTGATCCAGATCGTTTTCGGCCTCTCGATCGCCTTCGCGGCCTCGTCCTTCTTCCTGAGCTTCTTCAGCTTCGGCGGCGGGGCGCTGGTCGGATGAGTGCCGGCGGGCACATTGAGGGCTTCGAGGCGCCGATCCACGCCAGCCTCGGCCAGCCGATCCTGCTCGCCGGGGCGCCGCGCGGTCTAGCGATCGTCAACGGGACGATCGCGGCCGCGATCGGCCTCGGCCTGCAGCAATGGCTGGCAGGCATCGCGATCTGGGCGGTCGGCCACAGCCTCGCCGTCTTCGCCGCCCGCCGCGATCCCGACTTCGCCCCGGTCCTGATCCGGCACCTGCGCCAGAAGGGGCATCTCGCATGCTAGCGCTGCACGAATATCGCCGGCGCGCCGACCGGCTCGCGGACCATCTTCCGTGGGCGGCGCTGGTCGCCCCAGGCGTAGTCCTCAACAAGGACGGCAGCTTCCAGCGCACGCTTGGCTTTCGCGGGCCCGACCTCGAGAGTGCGACCGAGGCGGAGCTGGTCGCGGCCTCGGCGCGCGCGAACAACGTGCTCAAGCGCTTCGGCTCGGGCTGGGCCTTGTTCTTCGAAGCCGAGCGCCGCGAGAGCCAAGGCTATCCCGAGAGCCGCTTCCCCGATCCGGTGTCCTGGCTCGTCGACGAGGAGCGCCGCGCCGGCTTCGAGGCCGAGGGCGAGCATTTCGAGAGCCGCTACTACATGACGCTGCTCTGGCTGCCGCCCGCCGACAGCAGCGATGCCGCCGGCCGCGCGCTTGTCGACCGCCCCGGACAGGATGCGACACGCGACTGGCGCGGCGAGCTCGCGCGCTTCGTTGCCGAGACCGACCGGGTGCTCGACCTTCTCGTTGGGTTCATGCCTGAGGTCCGCGCCCTCGACGACGCGGAGACGCTGGCCTATCTCCACGGCACCGTCTCGGATCGCCGGCACCCTGTCGCCGTGCCCGACACGCCGATGTACCTCGACGCGGTCCTCGCGGACACCCCGCTGGCGGGCGGCCTCGAGCCCCGGCTCGGCGAGGCCCACGTGCGCACGGTCACCATCCTCGGTTTTCCGGGACTGAGCCGGCCAGGCATACTCGATGCCCTCAATTCCGCCGATTTCGCGTACCGCTGGGCGACCCGCTTCATCGCGCTCGACAAGACCGACGCGACCAAGGTGCTGACCCGCATCCGGCGCCAGTGGTTCAACAAGCGCAAGTCGATCACCGCGCTGCTGCGCGAGGTGCTGTACAACCAGCCCGCGCAGCTCCTCGACAGCGACGCCGACAACAAGGTCGTCGACGCCGACCTCGCGCTGCAGGAGCTCGGCGGCGATCATGTCGCCTTCGGCTACCTGACCGCGACGATCACCGTCACCGATCTCGATCGCGCGCGGGTCGAGGAGAAGGTCCGCGCGGTCGAACGGATCGTCAACGGGCTCGGCTTCACCTGCGTCCGCGAGACCGTGAACGCCGTGGAGGCATGGCTCTCGTCGCTACCGGGACATGCCTACGCCAATGTCCGCCAGCCTCTCGTCCATACGCTGAACTTGGCCCACCTGATGCCGCTCCCGGGCGTCTGGGCCGGACCGGACACCAACCGGCACCTGGGCGGGCCGCCGCTTTTCCATGCGCAGACCTCGGGCACGACGCCGTTCCGGCTGTCGACCCATGTCGGCGACGTCGGGCACATGATGATCGTGGGGCCGACCGGCGCCGGCAAGTCGGTGCTGCTCGCGCTGATCGCGCTCCAGTTCCGCCGCTACGCGGGCTCGCAGGTCATTATCTTCGACCTGGGCTTCTCGGCCCGGGTGCCGGTGCTGGCGATGGGCGGGTCGCACTATGCACTGGGGGGCCAAGCCGACGAGGCGCCCCTGGCGTTCCAGCCGCTGCGCCGCATCCACGAGCCAGTGGAGCGCGCCTGGGCGGCCGAATGGCTCGCCGCCCTGCTCGCGCACGAGAAGGTGACCGTCACGCCGCAGGTCAAGGATGCGGTCTGGTCCGCGCTGGGCAACCTGGCCACCGCGCCCGTCGAGGAGCGGACGCTGACCGGTCTTTCCATGCTGCTTCAGTCGGCGCCGCTGCGCGTGGCGCTCACGCCCTACACGGTCGAAGGTCCCTATGGCCGGCTGCTCGACGCGGCCGAGGAGAAGCTCGCCTTCGCCGAGGTGCAGTGCTTCGAGACCGAGGCGCTGATGCTCCAGGCCGGCGTCGTCGCGCCGGTTCTCAACTACCTCTTCCATCGCCTCGAAGCACGGTTCGACGGACGGCCGACACTGCTCGTCATCGACGAGGCCTGGAGCCTGCTCGACGATCCGATGTTCGCCGCGCGCATCCGCGAGTGGCTGAAGACGCTGCGCAAGAAGAACGTCGCCGTCGTCTTTGCCACCCAGTCGCTCGCCGACATCACGACGAGCAGCATTGCGCCGGCCATCATCGAAAGCTGCCCGCAGCGCATCCTGCTGCCCAACGACCGCGCGATCGAGCCGCAGAGCCGGGAGGCCTACGAGCGGTTCGGGCTCAACGACCGGCAGGTCGAGCTGGTCAGCCGGGCGACCCCCAAGCGCCACTATTATCTCCAGTCCGCCCGCGGGAGCCGCCTGTTCGAGCTCGGCCTCGGACCGCTCGCGCTCGCGCTGTGCGGCGCCTCAGGCCCCGAATGGGTCGAGCGCGTCGATGCCCTGCTCGCCGAGCACGGCCCCGAGAACTTCGCCGACCGCTTCCTCCGCGCTGCCGGGCTCGACTGGGCCGCCGACCTGCTCGCCACTTTCCCTGCTCCCCAACCGCAAGCCCCCCAGGAGACATGACCATGACCCGTTTCGTGCATCCCCCTTCGCGCAAGCACCTCGTCGCCGCCGCGCTCGGCGCCGCCGCAGTCCTCTCGCTCGGCACGGCGATCACTGCGCCGCCGGCCGCGGCGCAGATCACGGTGTTCGATCCGGGCAACTACAGCCAGAACATCCTGACCGCCGCCCGGACGCTGAGCCAGATCAACAACCAGATCCGCTCGCTCCAGAACGAGGCGGCGATGCTGCTCAACCAGGCGAGAAACCTGAGCCGGATCGATTTCCCCGAGCTCCAGGCGATCACCCAGCGGCTCCAGCAGATCGACCGGCTGATGGGCCAGGCGCAGGGGCTGGACTTCCGCATGGCGGGGCTCGACCAGCAGCTCCGCCGGCTCTTCCCGCAGGACTTCGGCCAGGCGCTTTCGACCGACGAGCGGGTGCTTGCCGCGCGGCAGCGGCTCGATACCGCGATGGCCGCCTACCGGCAGACCATGATGGTCCAGGCGCAGGTCGCCGAGAACGTGGCGGCCGACGCCGGAACCCTGAGCGCGATCGTGGCCAAGAGCCAGGGCGCTGAAGGTGCGCTGCAGGCGCAGCAGGCCACCAACCAGCTGCTCGCGCTCACCGCCAAGCAGCAGCTCCAGGTCCAGAACCTGATGGCTGCCCAGTTCCGCGCCGAGGCGGCCGAAGCTGCACGCCGCGCGCAGGCCGAGGCGGAAGGACGCCTCGCCACCAGGAAGTTCCTCGGGTCCGGCTCCGCCTACACGCCCCAATAGGCGCGCCGGCCAGAGGCGGCGGCGGTTTCGCCCCCGCCGCCGTCGCCGCGGGGCGTGGTTCGAGCTCCCCCGCCACGTCCCGCGGCACCCTTCCCGTCGAAGAGGAAAGACCCACGTGCAGGACCTCAACGTCATCGACCGGTTCATGGAAGCCTTCATCCGCTACATCGACAGCGGGTTCGGGCTGCTCGGCCCCGACGTGGCGTTCCTCACCACCACGCTGATCGGCATCGACATCACGCTCGCCGGGCTGTTCTGGGCGATGGGCGGCGAGCAGGACGTACTCGGACGCTTCCTCAAGAAGATCCTCTACGTCGGCGCCTTCGCGCTGATCCTCGGCAATTTCTCGACGCTCGCCGACATCATCTTCCGGTCGTTCGCGCAGGCGGGCCTGACCGCGGGCGGCGGGGCGCTGCGTCCCGACGACCTGCTGAGGCCCGGTCGCCTTGCCGCCACCGGCTATTCAGCGGCCTGGCCGCTGCTCGACCAGGCGTCGAGCATGATGGGCTTCATCAGCTTCTTCGAGAACTTCCTGACGATCGCGGTGCTGCTGTTCTCCTGGGCGATCGTCATCCTCGCCTTCTTCATCCTCGCCGTGCAGATGTTCGTGACTATCATCGAGTTCAAGCTGACCGCGCTGGCCGGCTTCATCCTCGTGCCGTTCGCGCTATGGAACCGGACCGGCTTCCTCGCCGAGCGCGTGCTCGGGAACGTCGTCTCGTCCGGCATCAAGGTGATGGTGCTCGCCGTCATCGTCGGCATCGGTTCGAGCTTCTTCGCCGAGTTCACGACCTCGCTCCAGGGCCAGGAGCCCGACCTCGGACAGGCGATGAGCCTGGCGCTCGGCGCGCTCTCGCTGTTCGGCCTCGGCATCTTCGGCCCAGGCATCGCATCCGGGCTGGTTGCCGGCGCGCCGCAGCTCGGCGCGGGCGCGGCCGTCGGCACGACCCTGGGCGCGGCAGGCGTGGTCGCGCTGGGCGGCGGCGCTGCGATGGGCGCCGCGCGGCTCGCCGGTGCCGGTGCGCTCGGCGCCGTCCGCGCCGGCACCGTCATGGGCTCGGCCGCGTCCACCGCATACAAGCTGGGGCAGGAGTCTTCTGGCTCCACAAGTGTCGGCGCGGGCCTCAAGGGCATTGCCCAAGCGACGGCCGGCGCCGCGCGCCAAAGAGCTGGCTCCGCCTTCGGCCTCAGGCAAGCAGCGGAATCCGGGCGTGCCGCGGCATGGTCCGCGCTCGCGGGCACCGGCGGCGACACGCCGGCGCCTGGCGTGGGCGCAGAGGCCGCGCCTGCGTGGGCCCGCTCGCTTCGCCGGCAGCAGGATGCCCGGCACCACCGCCACATCGCGCTCCAGGCACTGAAGGAGGGCGACCGCGGCGGCGCCTCAGCCAACCCCGACATCAAGGAAAAGGAGGACTAAGCCATGCGCTTCAAGCGAAGCGTCCAACGCTACGGACACACGCCCGAGCCCGAGACGCCGTACCAGCGGGCAGGGCAGGCCTGGGACGAGCGCATCGGGTCCGCCCGCGTGCAGGCCCGGAACTGGCGGCTCATGGCGTTCGGCGGCCTGTTCCTGACGACCGCCATGTCGGCCGCGCTCGTCTGGCAGTCCCTCCAGAGCAAGGTCGTGCCCTATGTCGTCGCCATCGACCGGCTCGGCGAAGCTCGGGCGGTCAGCGAGGCCGAGCGCGACTACCAGCCGACCGACGCGCAGATCGCCTGGCATCTTGCGCGCTTCATCGAGAAGGTCCGCTCGGTCTCGCTCGACCCCGTCCTCATGCGCCGCGACTGGCTGTCGGCCTATGACTTCGTCACCCGGCGCGGGGCACAGTTCCTCGGGGACTATGCGCGCGCCGCCGATCCCTTCGGCAGCGTCGGCGAGAAGACGGTCTCGGTGCAGGTGACGAGCGTCGTGCGTGCTTCCGACAGCTCCTTCCAGGTCAAGTGGAGCGAAACGGCATTCGAGCGCGGGGTGCGCACCGGAACGTCGAACTGGACCGGCATCCTGACCGTGGTGCAGCGGCCTCCGACCAGCGCCGAGACGCTCCGGCGCAATCCGCTCGGCATCTACGTCGACGCGATCGACTGGAGCCGCGAGCTCGAACCCACCCCCGCGCCGCCGCCCACGCCGGCGCAATCGCCGAGCGTGCCGCTCGGATCCCCGCTCGATGCGAACTTGGCGCCCGAGCCGCCATCCCCCACCGCCACGGAGAACCGGCAATGAACCGTCAGCTTGTCCTCGCGGCAATTGCCGCAGCCATAATCGTCCCCATCACCGCATCGGCCCAGACGCCCGAGGGCCGATCGCAACGCGGCGTCGCCGCGGTCCGAGCCGCCAACTCTGGCGCCACCCTGGAGCCCGCGCGTCCCGATTTCGTGAATGCCACCGCCGTCTATCCCTACTCCGAGGGGACGATCTACCGCGCCTACACCGCACCCGAGCGCGTGACCGACATCGCGCTGCAGCCGGGCGAGAGCCTGGTGGCGGTCGCCAGCGGCGACACCGTCCGCTGGGTGATCGGCGACACGAGCAGCGGCACGGGCGCCGAGAAGCGCATCCACGTGCTGGTGAAGCCGTTCTCCGCCGGCCTCAGCACGAACCTGGTTATTACGACCGACCGGCGGACCTATCACGTTGCCCTTGCCAGCACGCCCGGGCCAGCAATGGCGGCGCTGTCGTGGAGCTATCCGCAGGACGAGCTGCTCGCCGTCCGGCGCGCGCAGGAGGCCGCCGCGGCTGCCACGCCGGTCGCGGCGGGGCTCGAGATCGAGCGGCTCAACTTCGGATACGAAATCACCGGAGACCGGCCGAACTGGCGCCCGCTGCGCGCGTTCGACGACGGGCGGCAGACCTTCATCGAATTCCCGCCCTCCCTCGCAGTCGGCGAGGCGCCGCCGCTGTTCCTGGTCGACGAGAGGGGTGAAGCCCAGCTCGTCAACTACCGGCTGCGCGGCCGCTACTATGTCGTCGATCGGCTGTTCGACACGGCAGAGCTCCGCCTCGGCACCAAGCGCCAGCAGGTCGTGCGCATCAGCCAAACCGGCAGGAGGGCGCGATGACCGAGGCTGCCGCCACCGCTCTCCAAGCGGCCGCGCCGGCCAAGGTCGATCCGGAAACGCTCGTGCTGCGGGCGCGCCCCGCACCGGCGATCCGCTTCAAGCGCGGGCTTATCGTGGCACTGGCTGCGGTCGCCATCGTCGCGTTGGTCGTGACCGCCTGGCTCGCGCTCAAGCCCCGAAGCCTCCAGCTGATCGGCGAACAGAACGACCTTGCAGAGCCGGCAACGGCGCCCGCCGGTGCTCTCAACGCCCTTCCTTCCAGCTATGGCGATGCACCGCAACTCGGTCCGCCGCTCCCGGGGGACCTCGGCCGCCCCATCCTCAAGCACCAGCAGGCGATTGCCGCGGAAGGAGCGCCACCTTCGACCGCCACCGAGCAAGCTGCACAGACAGCGCGCGAGCAGGCCGCCGCCGAGCGAAAGGCCGCACGCGAATCGCCGGTGCTGGTGCAGGCGGGAAGCCGTACCGCTGCAGGGGAGGCGGCGGCTGCGCCTGCTGCCGCTGTCGCCCCGCAGAGCACTCCTGATGCGTCGCGCGTTGCGCTGGATCCGGACCGCGACCCCAACGCGCAGCAGCGAAAGGCTGACTTCGTGTCGGCGCAGGACCGCGGCGGCGATGTCAATCCGCATGCGGTCCGGCCCGCGGCGTCGCCCCATATGCTGTCAGCCGGCAGCGTCATCGCGGCCAGCCTGATCACCGGCCTGAGGTCCGATCTCCCCGGCCTGGTCACCGCGCAGGTCACCGAGCGCGTATTCGACAGCGCGACGGGCCGCATCCTGCTCATCCCGCAGGGCGCGCGCCTCATCGGCACTTACGATTCCGTGGTGGCCTTCGGCCAGAGGCGCGCACTCGTCGTCTGGCAGCGGATCATATTTCCCGATGGCCGCTCGCTGCGGATTGAGAACGTGCCGGCGACCGACCCGGCCGGCTATGCCGGTCTTGAGGACAAGGTCGATTTCCATACCTGGAGGCTCCTCCAGGGCGTCGCGATCTCGACGGTGCTCGGGGTCGGCTCGAACCTGACCTTCTCCGGCGAGAGCGACCTGGTGCAGGCGATCCGGGAATCAACCCAGCAGAACGTCGCGCGCGCCGGCGACCAGATCACGTCGCGCAACCTCCAGATCCAGCCGACGATCACCATCCGGCCCGGCACGCCGGTTCGGCTCGTCGTCCATCGCGATCTCGTGCTCGCTCCTCCAGTCGAATAGGTGACCCATGCCCGAACTCAAGCTCCCGAAACTGCCCGACCGCACGCCGGTCAAGCTCACGATCAACGTCATGCCGGACCTCAACCAGGCGCTAGCCGACTATGCGAAGCTTTACGCCGAGACTTATGGTCGGGAGGAAGCGGTTCCGGACCTCATCCCTGCCATGCTGGCGGCATTTCTTGAGGGCGATCGCGGCTTCACGCGGAGCCGGGCGAAGCGATGACTAGCAAGCAGAAGGCCGACGACGGTCACGATATAGCCGGGACCACACCAGCTCGTTTCGAGGACTTGCCGGCCGAGCCGATCTGCGTGCGGGTGGCTACTGCGGTCAAACTGACGGGTATCCCCCGGTCCACACTCTATGAGCTGATTGGTTCTGGCGAAATCGAAACCGCTAAGATAGGTCGATCCACCTTCATCTTCTATGCCAGTCTCAAACGGCTGTTCGAGACGCACTAGCGCTGACTGGTGCAGTGCGATGATGATTGCTGCGTAACCGGCGCTCAAGGATTCACGGGACGAGTCCAGCCTTCGGCAAGCTTCTCGATCACTTTCTCGAACCAGCCCTCATACCAATACCAGGCGTTCGCGATGGACACGCCATAGCCCTTAGCTGGGGTGCGTGCCTCCAGCTGCTGCGCTAGCTTGGTGTGATCGTACATGTTGAAGTTGGGATAGCCTGCCTCTCGCACCTTGGCGACGATCTGCGAGGGCAGGTACTTCTGCCGCTCGACCTCCTTGAGCAGGACGCGCTCGACCGCCTGCGCCTCCGGCGATCCAGGCCGGACGAAGTCGATTGCAAGGTCCGCATTGGTGGCCCTTCCCGTAACCTTGGGAACGAAGGCGACGCGGTATCGAAAACGCGGATCCTTCTGCTCGTCCTCGGTCAGCGCATTGTGGAAGTTGTCCATTGCGGTTGCGATGTGCGCTGGCAGGTTCTCGCCGGCGAGCAGCGCGCGCTGCCCGCCGTCGAACGTCACGAACTGCAATGCGATCGGTAGGCGTCGCTCGAGCGCGAACTGCCCACCGAACAGGGTTTTGATGGCGTCATTGAAGTTAAGGCAGCAGGCTTGGAGCTTCGCGCTGAGCGCGTCATCGATGCGATTGGTCGAACGGTGCTCAATCTCGTGCCGGATCTCGAGCAGGAACTTCAGGTTATTGATCGTGCCGCGGTCAAGCGGGCATGCGCCTGTCGCGATGCACTGGCCCAGCTCCCAATATTTCTCGGCGCCGCTCGGTGTGGCCTGTACCACGCCGCCGCGGCGGTAGCGATAATCTACCCCCTCCCGCCGGTAATAGGCGTGCATCAGGTAGGTCCAAGCGATGATCGCGGTCACGATGAAGATTTCGGCACGGAAAAGCAGCCCGGCGCCGTTGAACGTGTGGACCGCTGCGATCATGGCCTCTCGTGCCTTAATCAGCAGCTCGTCGCCGCGGGCGCTCAATCCGGTCTCCGGGTCGACATCGGGCCAGGCCGCGAGATAGGCGTCGAGCTCTGTATCGCTAGCTGCCCTGACCGCGCGGTGCTTCGCACCGTCCCGAATTTCCGAGATACGCGCGTGATTGATCGATCGCGTGGGGCGCGAGAAATAAGCTTGGATGTCCTGCGGCACGAAATTGCGCGCGAGCATGGCCTTAACCAACGCCACTTCCCAGCGCTCCAGGGTATTGCCCGGTCGTCTCGCCATATGCCCCTCCCACACGCATGATTGGTTCAAGCCGGTGTATCGGCAAGCCCTAAGCTTGGATGCGGCCGCTGGGGTCCCGGACAGTGCCGAAAACGGTCGCGATACGGAGTTGTCCGGTTACCTGAAGATGCTTTTGGGGCAGCTTTCCCGCGTCTCGTTGCCCAGATCAATCAGTTAGCAATCAGTCACGCGTCCGCTCTTCGAATCGCTCCAAGAGACTAGCCCGACGCGCTCCCAGGGACTCGAACCACTGCGAGAATTTGAGGCGAATGGTATCGACTATGGTATGATGTTGATTCTCAGACAAAAACGTCCACACTTACAGTGTGTTGAGCAGCGATTTCGAGTCCTCTTCTGACCATTTGTTCTTCTCTTGTTCTCTCAAATAATCTATAAAACCCGCAGAAATCCTAGGGGTTTGGCCCTTGGATCGTTCCGGATCGTCCCGTCTGTTCTCGGGGGTTCCAGACATTTTTGCGGGCCTTTTGCGGGCCTTTGCGAAAACCACATTGGGAAAAGGCCCGCACATGCCTCTGACCGAGACTCGGCTTCGCGCCCTCAAGACCAAAGACAAGCCTTACAAGGTCGCTGACCAGCGCGGCCTCTATATCGAGGTCACGCCTGCTGGAGGCAAGCTCTGGCGCTTCCGGTACCGGATCGGCAAGATCGAGAAGAAGCTTGCAATCGGAAGCTATCCCGAGGTCAGTCTCAAGCAAGCGCGAGACGCTACCTACGAGGCGCGTCAGGCTGTTGCCTCTGGGAGCGACCCGGCCTTTGAGAAGCGGAAGCGGAAGATCCGCGAGGAGTTTCTTTCTGCGCAGACGTTCGAGGCAGTCGCACGTGAGTATATTGAACAGATGATGGTCCAGAATGGCCGCGCCGAGGGTACGATCGTCAAGGCCAACTATTTTCTCGACCAGCTTGCACCTGCCATCGGAAACCGACCCATCAACGAGATCGAGCCGTTCGAAGTCTTGGCTCCCCTCAAGCGGCTGGAAGCCACTGGCAAACACGAGACTGCGAAGAAGTGCCGGTCGTTCGCAGGTCGCGTGTTTCGCTACGGTGTCGCAACCACCCGTTGCAAATCCGATCCTACCAGCATGCTGAAGGGCGCTCTCGTTACGCCAAGAGCCACGCACTATGCAGCAATCCTCGAGCCCAGCGAGCTAGGCGGGCTGCTGCGCGCAATCGATGACTACACCGGATACATGGTCACGAAGTTCGCTTTGCAGATCGCGCCGCATGTGTTCGTGCGCCCCGGCGAACTCCGGCACGCCGAATGGCACGAGATCGACCTTGTCGATGGGGTGTGGAAGATCCCTGCCGGTAAAATGAAAGCGCGCCGAGCGCATGCCGTCCCGCTTTCCAAGCAGGTTGTAGGCTATCTCGCAGACCTGGCCGAGATGCTCGGCCACGAAGGATATGTCTTCCCGTCTGCGCGCAGCTCCAAGCGTCCCATGAGTGAAAACACGCTCAATGCCGCTTTCCGTCGCATGGGATATTCGAAGGATGAAGTCACCGCACATGGACTCCGCGCGACGGCATCAACATTCCTGAACGAGTCTGGACTTTGGAATCCGGACGCAATCGAGCGTGCCCTGGCGCATGGCGACAGCAACGTCGTGCGTGGCATCTACCATCGCGGCAAACATTGGGACGAGCGTGTGCGCATGGCTCAATGGTGGAGCGACTACCTCGATGAGCTCCGGACAGGAGGAAAGGTCATCAAGGGCAAGTTTGCGAAGGGTTGATCGGGAGATCGAATTTCTTCTCAGCCAATGCAGGATTGGAGGCTCAGGATCAGCCCCGCCAGAGACACAGACGCCAGCAAGGCGAACTCAATTCTGATGCCCCAGATTCGAAGCCAATTCCGCATCGTGCCGAGCCTCAGTTCGTAGAGCTTAGGCAGCTAAGCTGATCGAAGCGCTCAGCAACAGTTTTCCACGTTGCTATGCCTGCCTCGTCCCCTCCGTTGGATAGCCGCTGGATTTGCTGCGCGATATACGCGGTTCCCTCTTCGCCATGGTTCTTTTCGACCCAGAGCGCGACCGCCCACAATTCCTGATCGCGGTTCAGCACCATGGTTCACGTCTCCCGGTCCAGGTTCGCGCCAGCCCTTCGCTGACCAGCTGATCACCAAGCGAGCGGCCGCCGCGCGTTACAACCCGTAATTTGCGACCGTACTGATCCTCATCTCTGCTTCCGATGGTCCTCAGTTCAAACGGGCCGCCATTGAGCAATTCGACAAGGCGGTGCGTCGCGCGCATGCCGAGTTGGTATTCATAGTCGCAACGAGGCTCGCTGATTTCGGGAGTGTCGATGTCGGCAATGCGGATCTTCACACCATCAAGCCAGAATGTATCTCCATCCACGACGCATGTGCGCCGGATGGATCCGCAGATGTCGAATTGTGGGGAGCTCGCTTGATGGAATAAAGCCTGAGGCTGCTGATCGGCGCTAGGAAGGCTGGTATCATGGACTGGCCAATTGAGTGCCAGCATCCCTCCAGCAAATACGATCGCGAATGCTCCCAAACCCACAGCGATCTCCTTTCTCAGCTTCCGGCGCTTCTGTGCCTTCAACTTGCGAAAGTCGAACGGCTCACCGCGGGTCTCATTCACTAGCGTTGTCCGTCTTCATTCCGGCACATGATTTCAGACAATAGCCGGAAATCAGGCAGTTTCGTCAATTGTATGTACCAATTGCTTGCCAACGTCCCAACACAGACCGGACATATTGCGGCGTTTCACCATTGTTGGGAATGCCGCGTGATCGGGAGACGGCACCTGGGCCGGCATTGTAAGCAGCCAAGGCCAGGTGGACCGCTTCGAACCGGTTCAACATATCGCGAAGATACCGGGCGCCACCGTCGATCGATGCAAGAGGGTCATGACGGTTCCGGACGCCCAGTTCGCGCGCGGTGGCCGGCATGAGCTGAGCAAGCCCGGCAGCACCCGCTGGACTCACAGCCATCGGATTGAAGCGGGATTCAGCCCAGATAAGAGCCCGAAGCAGGTTGGTCGGAAGCCCGTACCGACGCTCGGCCTCGGCTATTGCCGCCATATACAGGCCCTCCCGGTAGGAAACTTCTGCTGGCCCGGCCTGGTAGATCGCAGGAAGATATTGCCTTGCTGGTTGCGATTCTGGCCTCGGCGGAACAATCGCGTGCTCGAATAAGGTGAAATCCTGGGCGCGGACCTGCTGTGCGGAGGTCGCGATCATCCCCAGACAGGCGACCGCTATCGCGGTCAGACGATTGAGGCAATTCATCTCGATCAGTGCTCCATTGATTCGAATCACAATGGAACATAAATAGAACATATGCCTGTAGGAAATCGGGAACTGGATCTCTGGACCTACCGACCAAGCAAAAAGCGACATCGGGAGGTGCGCTGGCCGGGATTCGCGCAGGCTGATCGCGAAGCAGCGCCGACTGTGCCGGCTTCTGAGCGAAGCGTGCCGCGATACGAGCAAATGCGGCCGGAATTAGCGCGAATCAGCGAAGGAAACTGATCTGGTCCTCCTTCTATGTTCTCTATATGTTCTTTTCGTTTTCCTACAGGCTTCCTTCGCGGTTAGCCGGTGAGTCGATCACCTCTATGCGAAAGGATTCGTCGATGACCAACATGGCGCTCTTTGCCGAACAACAGGTTCGCGCCGACCTCGCCCGGCTACTTTTGGCAGCCGTCGAAGCCAGTGGTCGTACCCGCTGCGACATCGCGCATGACGCGCAGATCCATAAGGATGCCCTGCGCCGCGTCCTTGCTGGCGAACGCTCGGCCAGCCTCGGCGAAGCCTTGCGCATTCTTGCCGCAAGCGGCGTCGCGCCGCACGCACACCTGCTCCTGTTCCTCGTCAGCAGCGGCGATCATGCGATTGCGTGGCTGCAATCGGACCTCGCGCAATTCTTCGAGGACTTTTCCGGCGAATTGCCTTCAGCGCTCGAACGAGTCCTTGGCAACCAGGTTCATGACGTGAAGCCGCGTTGGGCCAAGGGCACGGCACACCGTGTTGCCCGCCTGCTCTCTGATCACATCGATGAGCTCGAACGTAAGGACGCGCTGCTCGGCGATGTTTTTGCCGGCGTCGAAGGAGGCCATCGTGGATGAAGAGATCGACAATGGAGCGACCGAGCCCCGCCGGGTGACGCGGCTCATTCGGCTGCCCGAGGTGCAGCACCGCGTCGGGCTAGGCCGTTCGACGATCTATCGCTGGATGAGCGAGGGCAAGTTTCCGAAGCCTGTGCAGCTGGGTGGATACTCGGTGGCGTGGTCGGAAGATGAAGTCGCGGGATGGATTGCTGACCGCATCGGTAGTTCTTGATCACGAATATTGTTTAATCAGCATGCCGAGCGTGCATGATCCGCTGCGATCAACCAGATTGATCCCATATCCCTGGCCACACGAACGGCCGGACGAAAGTGGTGAGGTCCTCGTCTGAAATCCGATCCAGTTCGCTCTGCACATACCGGGCGAGCGACATATCGTCAGTCCATGCCGCGCCAATATAGCGCGGTTCGATATGGCCGTAGACCAGCACTTCGGCATCGTTCCGGGCGGGCGTCCAGCCGCAGTCAGTTCCGTCGTCCGCTATAAATAACCAACTAAAAGTCTTTGGCCCCGCCTGAGCACCGCGCGCGGAAGTCATCTCTTTCGATGCAGCATTTCGAAAACAGAACCTGCATTGCTTTTCCCATAGGACAGCCGGTTCGAGCAGTAGGACGACCCACTCGCTACCGGGATTTTCGTGACGCTTAGCCTCAAACATCGAATAATTTACGTGTGAGATTGACACCGATATCGTTTCTGGCTTGCCATCGAGTCTAAAGAGATCCGATGCGAGGTACGGATGCCGAGCGTCGTCCAATACCTGTCGAGGCACCAGCCCATGCTCGACGATGCTTTCTAAATTCTGGATCATGGTGAAGTGGAAGAGAGCAGGTATGTTTCTGCGTACAGCCTCCTGCTTGATACGCTCTCGGTATGATTCCATGTTATAGGCCTGTTCTATCCAACCAGATTGAACATATTGGATGCATTCAATAATACCTTCAATCAGCCCTCACGGCAGCATGCGCGCGAAAGCGCGAGCGCCCACCGACCAAGCAAATGTGAAGCCCGAAAAGCAATCCCGCAATTGCTCTAACCACCTCAAAATGTACGCAAATACCGCGCTATCTCAGTAGGCTCGCCATCGAGCCTGTGAATAGCTCCGTTCTGTCTCTGATACCCCGTCCTGCAGGATCGATTACGCTTGCTGTTAGCGACCTGACCTTTGTTCAATCTCGGGCCAACATGCTGAGCATGTGCAGTCATCACAGGGTTGGGAAGCACAACGCAAAAGAAACGGGCCGGCCGGGGGGATGGACCGGCCCGTTCCAGATTCCGCGATTGCGCGGTCAGCCCCAGGCCGGGACGGGGGGATCTGCCTGCGGGCTGCTTGTGTGAAATACTATCGCGTCGCGATGCGCGCGATACTACGTACGTCGCGGACCGCCCCTTCCAACGGATAGGTTTAGGTTGCTCTTTCAGGGAAAACCTGCCGGGGGCGACCATCGCTGTTCCCATTTCGCTCCATTTTCTCAGCCTATGGATCATGCGCGAGACAACTAGCGTGGCTTGGCGGACCGTCATTTCGCCTCGCGGCTCCTGGTCCTACCTTTTCTCGTTGAAACCCACTCGCGCCCATGATGCTTCTGCGTGTCTCGGGTGTCTGGTTGAGTAACTCTCTCGCAGGACAGCCGGATTCTTTGAGACTTCGTCGGAACAGCGGAATGGATCCCTCGGGATAGCGCAAGAAGGAGGGCGCATCCCGCTGTGCTTCATCGACAATCAAACTTGTCGAAATCCAAGGAAGCTCGCGTGAACACCTTCACCCCGATCCCAAAGATAGATCTGCGTTCATCCGGGTAGGTTGGCCCTTATCAACCCTAAGCCTCCACCATCCTATCCCATCGTATATCTCAGACGATGCTTCGTCCCAATCGATCCGCCCGTGCCCACCAAAGTAGCCTGGCTGTCGCCGTGGCATTGACGGCAATCGAAAGGAATTAAATATGCAACTCGAAACCATTGCCAAACCCAGCAACGAAGATACCGACGATCTCGTCCCCTCGCGATATGCGCTCAGCGTGGGCGATCTCGATGTCCTCGTCATCAGCGACGGCGTCCTGCCTTTGCCGACCGAAACGATGGCGACCAATGTGGACCCGGCCGTCCGTGCGGCCTGGTTCAAGGATATGTTCGTCGGACCGGACATGTTCGACTGGGCACTGAATGTCCTTGTGGTCCGCAGCGGCGACCAGACTATCCTTGTCGACGCTGGCCTTGGAGGGCAATTCCCTGGCTTCCCGCGGGCCGGACAGTTCCCCAAGCGGCTGGAGGCAGCAGGGGTCGACCTTGCGTCCGTAACCGATATCGTGATCACCCACATGCACATGGACCATGTCGGCGGCCTTCTGGTCGAAGACGTGAAGAAGCGGCTACGGCCGGATGTGCGGATCCACGTTTCGGCTACGGAAGTCGAGTTCTGGGACGCGCCCGATTTCTCGTTTACCGCGATGCCAACACCGGTGCCGAAAGTACTTCGCTCCACTGCAGCGCAGTTCATCAAGGAATATCGCGGCAACCTGAAGACCTTCGACGAGGAATACGAGGTGGCGCCGGGAGTGGTCGCCAGGCTCACCGGCGGCCACACTCCGGGGCATTGCGTCGTGCACCTCAATTCCGGCGGCGAACGGCTGACCTTCGCCGGCGACGCCCTGTTCCCGGTCGGCTTCGATCATCCAGACTGGCACAATGGCTTCGAACACGACCCCGAAGAGTCGGTCCGCGTTCGCGTCCGCCTGCTGCAGGAGGCTGCGGCGAGCGGCGAACTGCTGGTGGCTACCCATCTGCCATTTCCGTCCGTTGGCCATGTAGCGGTCGATGGCGATGCATTCCGGTGGGTGGCGTCCTTCTGGGACTATTGATGGACCATCAGTGATGGTCGAGTTGGGGCGCGTACCTGCGGCTTTCGGGTCCGCGCCCTTACTCTCGTAGCTACACTACTGTGCGAACTTCCTGGGTGATGGGCGCAGAGCGAGCAGTGGCCTTGAATGGCGGCCGACTTGCGCCGGCATGAGCGGGAATCCCTAACCTCGTGCGCCAGCGCCCGACCACGGCGTTGCCGTACATCAAGCCAAATCGTGCAATTCGAAGTGACTGCTCCGATCAGACCGAATGCGGCGCCAGCACTTCCGCGACAAAGTCGGTGAACAGCTGCACGCGCAGCGGGGCAAGGCGGCCGAAAGCATGCAAAGATTGGACAGGAACCGAGGCGAGCGGATCTTGCGGCAGCACTTCGACGAGGCGTCCGGCAGCCAGATCGTCTGCGACCGCGAGCCGGAGCAACTGCGCCACACCCAGGCCGGCGAGCGCCGCAATCCGCATCGCCTGCCCCGAGTCCGTATCGAGAGCTCCCTCGGTGTCCAGTTCCGAGCCGTCAGCGAAGCGGATTGGATAGGCGTGCGAGCCGAGACGGTAGCGAATATGAGCCGCCCGCGAGAGTTCGGCGCGGGTCATCGGATGTCCGGCGCGGTGAAGCCAGCCAGGTGCTGCGACCAGCACGAGCGGCAGGGTAGCGACGCGGCGCACCATCCAGTCAACCGCCTCGACTGTACCTGCGCGCAGTGCGGCGTCGTACCCTTCGCGCACGAGATCGACATGGCGATCGGTGATGCTAATATCGAGCCTGATGTCGGGATAGCGCCGGGCGAAGCCATTGGTAAGGTGCTCGACCAGCGTCGGACCAAGCACGCCCGGAAGGCTAACGCGCAGCGAGCCGCGCGCCTTGTCGGTGCTGCTCAGTACATCGCCCGCTTCGTCGAGAGAACGCAGCAGGGGGGCCACGCGTTCGTAATAGGCTGCCCCGTCTACCGTCAGGGTGAGGGATCGTGTCGAGCGCAGAAAGAGCTTCACGCCAAGGCGCTTCTCAAGCCGCTCGACGCTTTTCGAGACAGCAGAGGGCGTGGTGCCGGCGAGCCGTGCAGCGGCGCTGAACGAGCCCGCCTCTGCGGCGCTGACAAAGGCATGAAGCCCCGTGGTCGGTTCAAGCCCGGCGATCATTTGATAGTTTTTGGCAAAAGTTATGTGCCTGGGTCCAGTCTAATTCTCCGTCATGGAAAAGCCACATGCGCTTCTGTCTTCAATATCAGAGGCAGATCATGACGAAATTGAACGGAAAGGTTGTCGTCATTACCGGCGGCAACAGCGGTATCGGGCTGGCGAGCGCAAAGCTCTTTGCCGAGCAAGGCGCGCAGGTGGTGATCACCGGACGGCGTCAGCAGGCGCTTGACGATGCGGTGCGGGCAATCGGACCTGCGGCAGTCGCGGTCAGGGGCGACGTCGCCGCCCCGGAGCACCATCGTAAAGTTGCGCACTTCGTTAGCGAGCACTTCGGCGGCGCCGATATCTACATGGCGAACGCCGGCGTCAACACGATCACGCGATCGGGCGATGTTTCCGAGGGCGAATTTGATGCGCAGTTCGGGATCAATGCACGCGGTACCTTTTTCGGGGTGCAAGCGATTAGTCCGGTGCTGCGCGACGGAGGATCGATCATTCTCCTTGGTTCGCTCGCGAGCGACAAAGTGCTTGAGGGTCATGCGGTCTATGCCGGCACGAAAGCGGCGATCGGTGCCTTCGCGCGAAGCTGGGCACTCGAGTTCAAAGATCGCGGCATTCGCGTAAACGTCCTGAGCCCGGGGCCGATCGAGACCGAAATTCTCGAAAAGCTTGGCGTGCCTGCGGCGGAGCGAGGCGACTTCACAGCCAGAATGGCTGGAGCGATCCCGCTCGGACGACTTGGTCAACCCGAAGAGCTTGCGCGCGCCGCGCTGTTTCTCGCGTCGGATGCCGGCAGCTTTATCACCGGCATCAATCTGCGCGTCGATGGCGGCATGGCGCTGCTTTGATCGTGCCCACCCCTTCCCCCGAAAGGAAACCATGATGAAACGACCCGAAATCGATCCCGCCATTCATGAACTGATCCATGACGTCGTTCACGTCGGCAGTGCCTACGACATCGAAGGCATGGAAAAGCTCTACACGCCCGACCAGATCTTTCTGGTGCTCGGCAGCGACGGCGAAGTGACACGTGTCCGCCGCGACGATTCAATTGCCGAGTTCCGGTCTCGCCGCGACGCGGGCGAGGACCCGCTGTCGACCGAACATCGAGTCCTCCATGTCGAGCAGCAAGGCGATCATGCCACCGCAATCCTCTATCGCCGCATGAGTCCTGTCGCTCCGCCGGCGATGTACGAGCTTCGCCTGCGCAGGGATGCGGGCATCTGGATGGTCGCCGGCGAAACGGTAACGCCCTGGCCTGGCGGCATCGACGGCAACTTTCTTCCTCCGCGCAGAAAGGCCGCCTGACCTGGTGAAAGGCGCGGGCCGCGTTCTGCCGGCCGCGCAATCCCTCCCCTTCTTCAGAATCGACAGAAAGGAAATGTCGTGAAACACCCCACTCTCGCGCTCATTGTCGGCGCAACACTTGCAGCCGGTTTCGCCGCGCCCGCCGCGGCCGAGACCTACGATGGGCCTTACGTCGGCGTCCAGGCGGGCTGGACCCAGAGCAAGCCGGGCGCGGTCGAAACTGATGTGGGCACCGCACAGATCGACAGGTCACGTGATGCGGCGGCAGCGGGCATCTTTGTCGGCTACAACATTCGGCCGACAGAGCGCGTCGTACTATCCGCGGAAGGTGCAGTGAACTTCGGCTTCGATGATCGTGTGACCCGTTCGCAGAAGGATGCCACGACCACCATCAACCCGGAATATGGCTTCGATCTCGGCATCCGCGCCGGGTATCTGGTCACCAGAAACACCCTTGTCTACGCACGCGGGGGTTACGAGAATATCCATGCCTCGGTAAGCATCCGCGACATTAACGGACCTCGCCACGACAAGGATAACTTCGATGGCTGGTCAGTCGGAGGCGGCGTCGAGCGCGCAATTACCAATCGGGTCTCAGCGCGGGTTGAATATCGCTACAGTGACCTAGGCGAGAATGGCGCCGAATTTGACCGGCACCAGGTGCTGGCAGGTGTCGCCTGGCACTTCTAGCGATATCCGCACTCCGCACCGGCCCGCCTGGCGAACGCCGGGCGGGCAACGGCAAGGCAGGGGGTAATTCCTTGCCTTGCCTAACGCGGACAAGTAGAGTCTGCGTTATGGCACATCTGACCGCTAGCGTGGAATATGGGCTGCATTGCCTGCTGGGGCTGCTTGATGCTGGCGAGCAGCCACGTAGTGCGCGCGATCTTGCCCTGTTCCAGGGCATTTCACCGTCCTTTGCCGCCAAGATCTGCTCGAAGCTCGAAAAGGCCGGAATCGTCGAAGCTGCAGAGGGCGTGCGCGGCGGCTACCGTCTCGCTCGCGGGCCAGAGGCAATTACAGTGCTCGAACTCGTTGACGCGATCGAGGGGCACAAGCCCCTTTTTGACTGCCAGGAAATTCGCAGTCGTTGCGCCCTGTTTGAAGAGGAAGCGCCGAAATGGGCGACGCGCGGGGTCTGTTCGATCCACGCCGTCATGCTGAAGGCCGAGAAAGCGATGCGCGAAGCGCTCGCAAGTGAAACGCTCGCCGATATCGGCGGACGGCTTGAGCGCAAGGCGCCGGCCACCTTCGGCGCCGACACCAAGACATGGTTCGACCGGCGGATCGCGGAGCGGCGATCGGGCAGACCGGCGCAAGTGAAGGACATGAGCTCATGATCAGCGAGGCCGCCGAAGAAGAGATTCCGCTTGTCTTCATAGTCGACGACGATGACGAGGTTCGCGCAGCGATCCGTGAACTGATGTTATCAGTCGGTATTGAGGCAGCATGCTGTTCGTCGACGCGCGAGCTGATGGACTCGCCTCTCCTTGAGCGACCGGGCTGCATCGTCCTCGACGTTCGTATGCCGGGGGCGAGCGGGCTCGATCTCCAGCAACATCTTGCCTCGGCCGGTATTTGCAAACCGATCGTATTCCTGACGGGTCACGGTGATATTCCAATGTCGGTTCAGGCGATGAAGGCAGGCGCTGTCGACTTTCTCACCAAACCCGTGCGCGATCAGACGCTTCTTGACGCTGTCACCGCCGGGATCGAGCGCGATATTGCGGATCGCACGAATGCCCGTGCCGTGCAGACGCATGTCGAGCATTATCAGACCCTGACTCCGCGCGAATGCCAGGTCATGCGGGAAGTGGCTTTGGGCCGGCTGAACAAGCAGATCGCCTACGACCTTGGCATCACCGAGATTACCGTGAAGCTGCACCGCAGCAATGTGATGCGCAAGATGCAGGCGATGTCGGTAGGCGAACTGATACGCGCCTGGGAAAAGCTGCCCGCTGATATACGCGAAACCGTCCCGGCCTAGTCTTTGGTATGGTAACATTCCCTCGCAAGCTGCGCGACATAGATGGCTTCCGCTCCGGAGGCCGCGTAAAAGAGGATGTCGCCGCTTGTCTGAATTGCCGACCGTCGCAATCGTGGACGATGATGAGGCTGTGCGTGAAGCTCTCGGAGACCTGCTGATGGTCTCGGGGCTCGCCTGCGAGACGTTTGCGGGCGCAGTTCCTTTTCTCGACGCTTGGACCAACCGCCATTTCGACTGTCTGGTCACCGACATTCGCATGCCCGGAATGACCGGCATCGAACTGATTGAATACCTTCATAATGAAGGTGCCGACCTGCCGGTGATCGTCCTCTCGTCGGTGCTTGATCAGCAAGCGCGCGCTTCCGCAGTCTCGCTCGGCGTCCGTGACTGGTTTACCAAGCCTGTCTCCGACGAACAGTTACTCGGAGCGATCGCAGCGGCCATCGAGGATCGTCCGGCCACGGACACCGGACGTTGACTGTCGCGCCGTTCGATCTCCATGCGCCCGACGGGACTGACATTGCCGATCTCGCTTCGGAAAGCGTCATCCTCCTCGATAGGGACGGAAAGGTGCGCTACTGGAATCCGGCCGCTGAACGGCTCTTTGGATGGCCGGCACTTGCAGTGCAGGGGATCGATCTTGCGGAGCTGTCGCCGACACCCGCCGACGAAAGGCGTGCATGGTCGCAACTGTCACAGGAAGGCTCGTGGCAGGGGCGCATCAGCCGGTACGCTCGCGAAGGCGGCATCGTATATGCTGAGGTGCGGCGTCATCAGCGATACGACGCCGCCGGCGAAGATTGCGGCACAGTAGAATTCGCGCGGCCCGCCGTGAACGCCGGTGTGACGCAAGCCGAAGTCGGTCCCGTTCCCGATCGTATGATGGCTGCGGCCTGGGAAATAGATATCTCACCCGCTTCAGAAATAATCGCCCGCATTGCCGCAGGCGCCGGCCACGTCGACGAGGACGAGCTGGACAAGCTGTATCTCAGCCTCGTCGAAGCCGCCCGGATCATCGCGGTGAACGAACGCACTGCGCGGCTCGTCGGCGGCAATCGGGGCAGCGATCTCATGGCCGGCCAATCCGTCGCCGCCTTCTGGCCGGTCGGAAGCCGCAGGATACTGGCTGAACTCATCCTCGAGGCATCGGGCAGCGAGGGTGTACGAAGCTGCGACCGCCAGCTCGCGTCGGATGGCATACTACGCGATCCGATCGTCAGTGTATGGCGTGCCGCTGCCGATTGGCCGGGACGTCTGTTTATCGCCGTGAACGGCGCGGCCGACGACGATCGGTCCTATCTTTTCCTGCGGGCGAGTGAAGCCCGTTACCGCAAGCTCATCGATTATATGCCGGTCGCCCTCTGGCAGGTCGACGCGAGTCACATGGGGAAGATCTACGCAGAGCTGAGAGCGAACGGAGTGGTCGACTTCGAGCGCTATCTCGAACAGCATCCCGAGCTGATTGAGCAGGCGGCGACCACAGTTCCCGTCACCGATGTCAATCGCAGCGCGATTGAACTCGTCGGCGGAGCGGGGGTGCAGGATCTGATCCGGCCCGTCGGCTATCTGTTTGCTGAAAGCCCTTCATCGCTGCAGAGAGTGATGATCGGGCGGTTCACCGGAAGGAAGAACTACAGCGAATTCATGAAAATTCGCACGCTCGACAACCGGCTGCTCGACGTGCGCTTTTCGGTCACCTATCCGGAACCGCTGCTCGAACTTGATACTACCATCTTCAGCCTGGAGGATGTGACCGACCGGCTGCGTATGGAAACGCAGTTGCGTCAGCTCCAGGCCGATTTCAGCCACGCGGCGCGGGTTTCGATGCTCGGCGAACTCGCCAGCTCGATCGCACACGAGGTTAATCAGCCGCTGGCCGCCATTGTGACCAACGCCGAGACGAGCCTGCGCTGGCTCGCGCGAGATAAGCCCGATACCGGCAAGGTCGCGCAGCTTACCGCACGGATTGCAGCGAACGCCCGGCGGGCAGATGACATTGTCCAGCGTGTGCGCGGCATGGCAGTCAATCAGGCGCCCAACCCGGTCGAGCTCGGATTCAACGAGATCATTCAGGAAAGCCTGCTCTTCGTACGCCACGAGATCGAAACCCGCTCGGTTCGTGTGACGACCACCTATGCCCGCGGATTGCCACCGGTAATCGGTGACCGCGTACAGCTCCAGCAGGTGATCGTGAACATGCTTATCAATGCGATACAGGCGGTTGAGGGCTGCGAAGATGGTGAGGGAGATATCACGATCGCCACCGGGACCGACAAAAAAGGCAATCTTCTGTTCACCCTGCGTGACCGCGGACCGGGAATCGCGCCCGATCATCTCGATCACATCTTCGACGGGTTCTTCACCACGAAACCCCACGGCATGGGGATCGGTCTCGCTATCTGTCAATCTATCGTCGTGGCCCACGGCGGCGAGGTGTCGGCATCCAACCGGGCCGGAGGGGGCGCGGAATTCCGCGTCGCCCTGCCCCGCGCGGGACGTTTCGCGGCAGTCGGTCAAATGGCGGGGAACCCGGCCCGGCCGGTTGCCTGCGACCTGCCGGACCTAAACTGACCGGATTGCCCCTGACAGGTCCTGTGTATGCGCAGAGCGCACCGATCGGCCGGGATTGCAGCGTGAAAACGGGCGTCTGATCAGATTGTTCTGCCGCAATCCACGAGCGCCGCTCGACTTTGGTAGGGGGCGTCCCAGACCAAGGTCTGGGAGGGGGGATGCTTTGACCCAATAGCTGCCGCCGGGGCGTCCCGGCATGAATGCGTTCATTCCGACCGACAGCATCAGGGGCAGGACATTGAGCGCAGAGGCGAAATCCAGCAAATCAGCCTCCCCCCGGCGCAAGGCAGCCGGCGTTCTGCTCCTGCTCGTAGCGGTACTCGTCCTCGCGAGGTGGTGGGCATGGGCGGATCCGGAGGAGGTGGCCTCTACCGACAATGCTTACGTGCGCGGTGACATCACATCTCTCGCGCCAAAGGTCCCGGGCTATGTCACTGCCGTTTTTGTAGCTGACAACCAGGCGGTGAAGGCGGGAGACCTCCTCTTTCGTATCGATGACCGCGACTATCGTGCCAGGCTCGCTCAGGCTGAAGCGAATGTTGAAGCAGCGCGTGCGCGTCTGGCCAATGTTACCGAGGAGACGGCGCTCCAGCGTGCGCTGATCAGGCAGGCCGATGCCCGGCGACGGGCAGCACTGGCCGACCTCGTGTTCGCAACGAAGGCGCGCACGCGGCGCAGTGGCCTCGTTGAGGGCGGCGCTGTGAGCCAGGTCCAGTTCGACGAGGCAGACGCAGGACAAAGCCGCGCCGAGGCCGGGGTCGATGCTGCAACGGCGAGCGCCGAAGCGCAGCGCCAGAAGCTCAGCGTGCTCGGCGCTCAGCGAGACATCGCCGCCGCCGCACTCGCGCAAGCCGAGGCCGCACGCGACCTCGCCAAAATCGATCTCGACAATACCGAGGTACGTGCGCCGATCGATGGCGTCGTCGGCAACCGGCAAGTCCGCACCGGACGTCTCGTCGCACCGGGGACACCGCTGCTGGACATCGTGCCAGTGGGATCGGTCTATGTGGTCGCCAATTTCAAGGAAACACAACTCGCGGACATCCAACCGGGACAGCCGGTGCGGATTGAGGTCGACGGTTATTCGGACATGGCAATCGAGGGGGTCGTCGACAGCTTCGCGCCGGGCAGCGGGGCAGCCTTCAGCCTGATCCCCTCCGACAACGCGACCGGTAACTTCGTCCGCGTCGTCCAGCGTGTCCCCGTCAAGATCCGCCTCGTCCGCAATCCACTCCCGGGACGGCTCGTGCCTGGGCTGTCCGCACGTGTCGAAATCCGGTCCGGGGGTACGTCGTGATGGCAGCGACCAACGCGCCTGGTGAGGAACACGCAGGCGGAGCGTGGCTGGTTGCGGGTATCGTTGTCGCGAGCCTGACAGAAGCGATCGCCGGCACATTGCTTGCAATCAGCCGCAGCGACATCATGGGCGATATCCATGCGACGCCGGACGAATTCGCGTGGCTGGACGTCTGCTATACAGCCATGAAGCTCACGGGCTTTGCCATAGCCCCGTGGCTGCTCACCCGCTTCGAACCCTGGCGGGCCCTGCTCGTGGCGACCGCTTCGATGGGCCTTGCGGCGATGGTCGCGGCCTTCGCTGCGCGACTCGACGTTCTTATTGCACTGCGTCTTTTCCAGGGGCTGGCCGGTGCGATCCTGCTGGTAACCGGGCAGGCTATTCTCTTCTGGCGCTACGCGCCCGATCGGCAGCCGGTCCTGCAGGCGATCTTTGCGATGGGGGCGGTAGTGGTGCCAGCGACGCTTGCACCCATGCTCCAGGGGTGGCTGATCGATACGCATGACTGGACCTGGATCTTTTTCCTCGTGCTGCCGCTCGCTCTCGTTGCGATCGGTTTCCTGCTGATCGCCGGGCCCGGACCATTGCCTGCACTTGATCGACGTGCACTGGACGGGCCGGGGCTGGGAGCGCTGACGCTCGCGCTGTTCAGCACGGCCTGGCTTCTCTCTCAGGGGAACCGCTGGGACTGGCTTGAGGAAGCGCGTGTGGCGAAAGTACTCGCTATTGCCGTGGTGGCCTTCCTCTTCGTGGCGCACCGCCAGCGGCGCGCGCGCGCGCCGCTCCTCGACCTTGCGTTGTTTCGCAATGACGACTTCGCTTTTGCATTCGTCGTGAGCTTCGTGGCCGGCGCAGCTTTGTTCGGTAGCGCCTTTCTGATCCCGACATTCGCGCTTTCGGTGCTGGGGGTTACGCCGACCGAGGCGGGTGCGCTGCTTCTGCCGAGCGGTGTGGTCTTTGCGGCAACGCTTTTTGCTGCGGCGCTGCTCATGCGGTTTCGCCGTCTTCCGCCGGTGGCAACCGTTCCCTTCGGCATCCTGTCGGTGATGATCGCCATGTGGATGCTCTCAGGATCGACGATCGAAAGCGGATCGGATGATATGATGGCCGCGCTCCTGCTGCGCGGCTTTGGTCTCGGCTGCCTGTTCCTGTCGATCACGCTGATCGCCTTCAGCCGTCTTGCGCCGTCACATCTCGCCTTCGGCATTGGCCTCTTCAACATCGGGCGACAGCTTGGCGGCCTCATGGGAGTGGCGGGACTCCAGACATTGATCGATCATCAGGCGGCCCTCAACCGCACCGCTCTCGGAGCCGTGCTCACACCGGGATCGCAGGGACTGGCCGACCGCATCGCCGAATATTCCGCCTTGCTGGTGGCGCGCGGGATGGACCCGGGGCCCGCGGCAGCCGCCGCTCGCGCCTTGCTCGCTGGCACCCTTGGCCGGCAGGGATCCGTTGTCGCCTTTAACACCGCGTTTGCCTCCGTAGCGCTGCTGTTCGTCGCCGCGGTTCCCATCATCGTCGCCGTAAAGGTCACACTTGCGCGCCAAGCGGCGCGGCGGCTGGCTGCAGGACCAACATCATGACCTTGTTCCCGCCAGGCGGGTTGCGCGTGCTCGCGGCCTTGGGGGCTCTTACCCTCTCCGGCTGTACCGTCGGCCCCGACTACAGGCCACCGGTGCTTTCGGTGAGTGAGACCTGGATAGGTCCGGTCGATCCGGGGGCGGTCGACGCCGACTGGTGGCGGACTTTCGACGATCCTATACTCAGCGACCTCGTCGATCTCGCTATCGCGGGAAACAAGGACCTGGCCGAAGCCGAAGCACGGCTTCGCGAAGCACGAGCGCTTCGTGATGCGGTCCGTGGCCGGGCATTGCCGCAGGCGAGTGCGGCGGCAGCCGCGACGCAGAACCGGCTCAGCGAAAATGGGCAGCTTCCCGTTGGCAAGGTCCCCGGACTCGGGCGCGATCTTTCTATCTTTGACGGTGGCTTCGACGCTTCGTGGGAAATTGACCTGTGGGGCCGTACCCGCCGCGCTATAGAGAGCGCCGAGGCACGCGCCGATGCGGCCGAGGAGGCCCGGCGCGGCGCGGTAATCAAGGTCATCGCCGAAGTGGTGCGCACCTATATCGACCTGCGAGCGGCGCAGGCTTTAGGTACGAACGCAGCTGCCGATGCCGCAGCACAGGAGAATATCGCCCGGCTTGTTGCGGAGCGGCTGCAGGCCGGTCTTGTTTCGCGCGCGGATCTGACCCGTGCCGAAACGCTCGCACACGCCACGGCCGCGAGCGTGCCGCAATTTCGCGCCGAAGCCGATGCCGCAGCCTTTCGGCTTGCCCTTCTCATCGGTGAGCCACCCGAAGCGCTCTATGACCGCCTGCGCGCGCCGCGTCCTCTGCCGTCGGCCCGCCGCGAGGTACGCGCCGGTCTCCGCTCCGAACTGCTACGCCGCCGCCCCGATATACGCCGTGCGGAACGAGAGCTGGCTGCCGCCACCGCAGACATCGGTGTGGCCACTGCCGAGCTGTTTCCGCGCTTTTCTCTTCTCGGCGGTATCGGGCTCCAGGCACGCGGGGCCGGCGACCTGTTCTCGGGAGACAGCCTGCGGTTCCAGGTCGGTCCCGTGCTGCACTGGCCGCTGTTCTCCGGCGGCCGCATCCGTGCGCAGATAAGGGCGGCCGATGCGCGCGCCGATGCTGCGCTTGCCCGCTACGAGCGCACGGTGCTCGCCGCGCTTGCCGACAGCGAAACCGCGATCAATCGCTTCGCTGCAGTCGGGGAGGTCCGCGCCGAGCGCCATGCAGCAAGCGCCTCCGCGGCCGAGGCTGTTGCGCTTGCCGGGCGCCGCTACCAGGCCGGCGAAGAGGATCTTACAGCGCTTCTCCAGGCGGAGCTTGCTCAACACACGGCGGACCGGGCGGATATCCAAGCGCAGGCTGCCGAATTGCGGCAGCTTGCGGCGCTCTACAAAGCACTTGGCGGTGGTTGGAAAACAATGGGCGGCCTGGCTGATCACTGACCCAGCGCCGCTATACCTTGGCACAGGTGCGATTGTGGCGCCCTCATTCTATCCTCGCAACCTGATGGAGCCCGCTCAAGACAGCCGGTGTCGCGCTCTTGTCGCTTCCTGGTTTACTTCGTTCCAGGCTCGATGGCAGCGATCTGACGGAAGAATGGGTGGCATTCCATCGATCGTTAAAACGCGGTGGCGAGTGCAGATATAAAGACCTTCACGAGATCTTTCTGTCTGGACCAGGCTGGAGGGAGGTGGTTCGATGACCGGGGAAGATCAGCGAGAAATCCAGCGCACATTGCGAATCCTGGAAAGCATGCCCGGCTTCGGCTGGTCTGCCAACGCCGACGGGCAATTCACATTTGTTACTTCCAACACGCTCGATTTTCTTGGTCTCGCCGGCGAGGATCTCAATGCATCAGAAGCCGATGACGAGTTCGGCTGGCGACAGGTCGTCCACCCGGACGATTACGACCGTGTCGCAGCCAAATGGCGCCATTGTCTCCGCACGGGCGATCACTACGACACCGAACACCGGCTAATGCGAGCGGACGGCAGCTATCGCTGGTTTCGAAACTCGGGACGGCCTTCCTACGACGAACAGGGAAACATTCTGGAATGGTTCGGCACGACGATCGACATCGATGATCAGGTCCGCCTCTGCCACGATATCGCGGAACGCGAAGCCAGAATCCGCAGGCTGGTCGATTCAGACATCATCGGAATCGTAATCTGGGACCTGGACGGAACTCTGATCGAAGCCAATGACGCGTTTCTTCGCATGGTCCAGTATGATCGGGAGGATGTGAACGCCGGACTGCGGTGGTTCGACATGACACCTCCGGAATGGCAGGAAGTGCATGGTCGCGAGGAAGCGGAGGAGCTTGCTGCGACGGGCAAGATGCAAGCCCGTGAGAAGGAGTATTTCAGGAAAGATGGCAGCCGGGTTCCGGTGCTGATCGGGGCTGCATGCTTCGAGGGACAATCCCGCCAGGGTGTTGCCTACATTCTCGATTTAACCGAACGCAAACGCGCCGAAGAGGCTCTGCACAACCAGCAGCGTGAGTTGTCGCAGCTGGTGGACATGATCCCAAGCTATCTGTGGCGGATCACCCCAGACGGCGTGCCGGAGTTTTTCAACAAGCGGCTTGTCGAATACCTGGGCCTCGCCATCGCTGATGCGGACAGGCCCGCCAGAAGCGGGCTCGCGGCTTTCATCGATGCTGTTGTTCATCCGGACGATGCCGCCGGCGTTGCCCACGCATTCGAGCGGTCGCTGGCCAGCGGCGAAAATCTGTCAATGAGATGGCGCATGCGTCGGGCGGACGGCGTGTATCGCTGGATGGCTGCGAGCGCGGAAGCGCTGCGAGATAGTGGCGGCCGGATCGTCAACTGGTACGGCCTTTGCCATGACATAGACGACCAGCTTCAGGCCGAGGAGGCGTTGCGGGCCAGCAAGCAGCAGCTGGAACAGATGATAGATGCCGTGCCCGTCAACATCCTGAGCTTCTCCCCGTCTGGTACTCTGACCTACGCCAGCAAGCGCTACGTGGATAAGGTGGGAGCGCCACCGTCGCATATTGAAGATTTCGATGCTTTGGCCCTGGACGTTTCTCACCCTGATGATTTCCCGGCGATGTTCCGCAAGGCCTCGGACGGCTTTGCGACAGGCAAAGCCTTCGTTAACCGGTTTCGTCGACGCGAGAAGGATGGTGTCTACCGCTGGATAGAAGCGCGGGCGCAGCCGTTACGCGCGGCCGATGGTACCATCGTGCAATGGTACATCGCGTCTATAGACGTTGAGGACGAGATGCGCGCGCAGGAAGCATTGCGCGAACGAGAACGCATGCTCCACCAACTGGTGGAAACGCTGCCGGCCATGATCGACTGTGCAGGGGCTGACGGCGAGCCAATCTATCGCAGTCAGCAGATGTGCGAATATCTCGGCTTTGGTTTCCAGGACCTGGACACTTCCGGAAAGTCCCGACTGAACGGTACCCTCGAGGCAGGCGTTCATCCCGACGACCTGGCGGGCGTTCAGACGAATTATGCCCATTCACTGTCGACCGGTGAGCCCTATGCCCGAAGGCACCGCTTAAGGCGTTCAGACGGCGAGTATCGCTGGGTCGAAACGCGCGCCGCACCTATGCGCGGCGCAGACGGAGCAATCCTGCAGTGGAACGTCATCTGTCTCGATATCGACAGCGAGGTCAGGACCCAGCAGGAGCTGCAGCTTGCCCAGGAGCGGCTCGCACGTGCAAGCCAGGCTGCCAGCCTTGCGGAACTCTCGGCCTCGATAGCGCACGAGGTAAACCAGCCGCTGGCGGCAATCGTTGCCAATTCTCATGCCTGCCATCGCTGGCTCTCGGCCGAACCGGCGAACATCGATCGTGCGAAGGTCACCGCGGAGCGCATCATCCGGAACGCGAACGCCGCGGCCGACATCGTGAGCCGCATTCGCGCCCTATTCAGCCAATCGACGGAGACAAGGACGGTCGTGGCCCTGGCCGATGTTGTTGCCGAGACCCGCGAGCTTTTGGCAGACGAGGCGGCGCGACGCGATGTCCATCTGGAATTCGACGTTGCGAGTAACGTTCCGCCCATCGCCTTTGACCCGGTCCAGATCCAACAGGTGCTGATCAACCTCATGCGCAACGGCATGGATGCGATGGACGCCGTTGCGAAAAAGAGAGTGCTCCGGCTGCATGTACACCGGGTCGGCGATATCGTGCGGACCGAGGTCAGCGACAATGGTCCAGGCATCGAGCTGCCGGCCAGAATGTTCGAACCGTTTTTTACGACCAAAGAGCACGGAATGGGCATAGGGCTCGCCATATGCCGGTCGATCGTGGAGTCTCACGGCGGGCAGCTATGGGCAGAAAACAACACGCCACATGGTGCGACTTTCACGTTCACGCTCCCGATCGGGACGAACGGGTAATGTGACGGCGGAGGATAAGGCGCCTGCTTCCCGGATCGGGATGCGCACCTCGGACACACATTCAAGCATCCGACGATGTTGCCGCCAGCCGTACAACGGACGATGCGGCACATTCAATCGCAGATGCGAGTCCGCCGCCCTCGGTCCCGCGACGCCCCCGGCTTGATCGTCGGGCCGTCTCGCGGGTCAACATTGCGCAAAGAGCGATCTGGTCGGCGGTCGGCCGGTCACGGGTGCCGATCGCAAGGGGGCGACCGGTCGCACATTCGAAAAGACACAGAAGGCTGTCGAAGCTTGCCACCACCATGTCGAGGCCGAGCGGACTGAAAAGTCGGTGCAGCGCCGGCATGGAAGGTTGCGCAAGCCGACGGGCGCGGCACCAGGTTCCTGCTGCGACCAAAACCAGCTCGTCTGGCAACTCGTATACCGGGGCAAGCCCGCCAGTGCACGGCGTCATTCCGCAGTCCAGCCGCCATCAACCGACAAATTGGCGCCCGTGATCTGAGCCGCAGCGCCTGAGCACAAGAATACTGCCAGCGAGGCAATCTCTTCGGGCTGAACGAAGGCCTTTGTCGGCTGCGCGGCGAGCAGCACGTCGTTAATCACCTCGTCACGTGTCAGGCCACGCGCCTTCATTGTTTCGGGAATTTGTTTCTCTACGAGCGGCGTCCAGACGTAGCCGGGGCTGATGCAGTTAGCCGTCACGCCATGGGTGGCAAGCTCGAGAGCGACGGTCTTCGTGAGGCCGGCAAGTCCGTGCTTGGCCGCGACATAGGCGCTCTTGAATGGTGAGGCGGTAAGCGAGTGTGCGGAAGCCGTGGATATGATCCGGCCCCACCCGCGCGCTTTCATGCCGGGTGCAGCCGCGCGTATCGCATGGAAGGCGGCTGAGAGGTTGATGGCAATGATCTGATCCCACTTCTCGGGTGGAAACTCGTCAACCGGCGCGACGAACTGAACGCCGGCATTGTTGATCAGGATGTCGACGCTGCCGAGCCTGGCCTCGGCTTCCGCAATAAGAGCGGCGATCTCGTCGGGGTGTGTCATGTCGGCTTCAACGTAAAGCGCCTCGATGCCATGCTCCTCCGCGATGGCGGCGCGCTGGGCTTCGATCATCTGAGAATCGCCGAAGCCGTTGAGGACGATATTGGCGCCGGCAGCGGCGAGCGCTCGTACATAGGCGAGCCCGATCCCGCTTGTCGATCCGGTGACAAGGGCGTTCCTGCCACGAAGGCTCATGATGTTCTCCTGTGTTAGTCGGTGGGGGTTCAGAAGGCTGCATCGCGGTGGACGTCGTGGATGACGATGCACTCGTTGCCATCCTGCGGTTCGAGCCAGTGGCGGTGATGGAGGGTCTTGCGTGTATCCTCGCAGCCCGCCGCCATATGTTCGCGCATCGAGACGGCAGAAAATTCATAGTCCTTGCCGTGGCTCTCGTAGGCTTTCTGCTGATAGATCAGGTGGATAATATTGACCGACGCGGGAACGCCGGCGGCTTCGAGGCGCATCTTTTCGAGCGGCGTCAGCTGATCCGGAGGGACGCGCTTCAGGGCTTCACGCAGTTGCAGCTTGAGATCGTGGATGCGGCGATAGCTTTCGGTGTTTTGCCGCGTCCGGCTCGAATAGAGAATGTCCTTCTGGCGCGTCAGCACATCGTCCATGTCGCGCGGCGGTGCGCCGTGCGCGGAAAAGAGATCAACCTGGAAAACCAGCGAGGCGAGTTCTTCTTCCTGCGCGAGCAGATGCTGCAGGGGCGTATTCGAGACGAGGCCGCCATCCCAGTAATCTTCCCCGTCGATCCTCACCGGCGGAAGCCCCGGAGGCAGTGCGCCGCTTGCCATGATGTGTTCGGGTGCGAGACGCATCTTCGCGCTGTCGAAGAAGATGAGGTTGCCCGTACGGACATTGACGGCGCCGAGACTCACGCGCTTTTCGCCGTTATTGAGCACGTCGAAGTCGATGACCTGCAGCAGCGTCCTTTTAAGTGCGCTGCTGTCGTAAAAGCTCGCTGCCCCCGGAGCACCGCTCGGCAGCATGAATGGGCTGGGAAAGCGCGGCGTGAAAAAGCCCGGCGCACCGCCGAAGAGTGTTAGCAGAGCGCTCATCCGGTTGCGGAAATGGCGATAGACGTCCCATTCCGGCAGATGGTCGCTCCATAGCGTGCGCCCGGAGACAGTCGACCAGAACTGCTCGAGCTTTTCCATCCGGTCGGCGGGACGATTGCCCGCAATTATCGCTGCGTTGATCGCACCGATCGATACACCCGAGATCCAGTCCGGGTCGGCTCCCGCCTCGGCGAGCGCCCGGTAGACGCCAGCCTGGTAAGAGCCGAGCGCGCCGCCGCCCTGAAGGATCAGCGCAACACGGCCGTAGCGCGCGGTTATGTCTTCGATCCGTGGCGTCCGCTTGGGATCGAAATAGGCGGGGTCGCGCCTTGCCGTCTTCCGGCTCATGCTCCCGCTCCGGAGAGATAGTCATGGACGACCTCGCCCATTCCGAGCGTCAGGTCGGCAATGTAATGGGTAGCGCCAACGACAGAAAGAACCGGTAGGCTCGCCACATCGGCGATTGCATGGGGAAAGAGAGCCAGTGCGGCGGGACCGCTCCACGCGCCTTTGAGATCGATATCTTCGAGATAGTAGCGCACCAGCTCGCAGATGCGTGGCGAGCCGTCGACGTGTGGAATGACCTTGAGCATGTAGTTGGGTTCGCGCATTGCCGCGAGAACCGGCTCCAGCTCGACGGCCCTGTGCTTGTAGCCCATCGTTCCCGATGCGCAGAGTGCTGAACCATAGTGGAGCGTGCCGCGGATAACGTCCGACTCATGGATGACCGCGGGCCTCGCCAGCTTCTTCGGAAAGCCCCAGATCTCGCGCCCGCCGGCAATCGGCGCCTCGTCGTCGAGATACATCGAATGAACATAGCCGCCGGCATTGCCGCGGTAACGCACCGGAATGACCTGTCCGGTCTCGGTATAATCGCCAAAACCCGTGGAATCCGGCATGCGGATGAACTCATATCTGACAAGCGGCTCTGCGACCTCGAGGGGCTCGGGCACGACCGCGCGCAGCGCGTCAGGGTCGGTGCGATAAGTGATCACGATGAACTCGCGATTGTAGAAGCGGTAGGGCGGCCGCGGGTAGGAAGGATTCGCCAGCGGCATGGCAAAAGCCCGCGCGGCCACATCGTCGATCAACATTTCCGGACCTTTCGTGGAAGGGACGTCCTCAGCGGCGGCCAGGCGCCTTCGCGACACCGGCGTGAAGCGGAAACCTTGCTGCTCATGACGCCGTCTCCTTGCCGCTGATGCAGAGGAGCTAGGCCGCGCTGGCACCGATCCGCGACTGTGCGGCAGCGGTAGAAAGCTATTACTTTCGTTGAGGAAGATCCCCGGCGCGAAGAGGAAGTCTCAAATTGCCGCTCTCAGAACGGGCGCTTCCTGATCTGTTTACCCGAAGACACTCGACCTTTGCATAGCCTGATCGCGCCCCCCGTATAGTCGTGGAATGGCGGCATATTGCTATTTCGGACATGCCGCTCCGTTCGCCCCCGAATTGGTACGGACCTGGCGCAGTGCAGAGGAGCACAGCATGCCGATACTCAAGGATTTCATGGTCGATCGCCGGGCTTTCTGCGGTGCCGGCGGAGCTGCTGTACTCGTGAGCGGTCTGACCTGGCCGATCGCGAGCCTCGGCGCGTCTCAACCTGAAGCACTTCAAGGAGCCCATCCGATGAACTTTATTACTGCTAATGACGGCGCCCAGATCTTCTACAAAGACTGGGGCCCCCGTGACGCGCGGCCGCTCGTCTTCCATCACGGCTGGCCGCTTACCGCCGACGAGTGGGATAACCAGCTGCTCTTCTTCCTCTCGCAAAGCTATCGCGTGATCGCGCACGACCGCCGTGGTCACGGCCGCTCGAGTCAGACCGACAGCGGCAACGAGATGGACACGTATGCTGCCGACGTCGCGGCGCTGGTCGCCGCGCTCGATCTCAAGGGAGCGGTGCATATCGGTCATTCGACCGGTGGCGGTGAGGCGGCGCATTATGCCGCGCGTGCCAGGCCCGGGACGCTCTCGAAGCTGATCCTCGTCGGTGCGGTGCCGCCGGTGATGGTCAAGAAGGACAGCAATCCCGGCGGACTGCCGATCGATGTGTTCGACGGATTCCGCAAAGCGCTCGCTGAGGACCGTTCGCAATTCTATCTCGATATCGCCTCAGGGCCATTCTACGGCTTTAACCGCGAGGGCGCGAAGGTTAGCCAGGGCCTCATCCGGAACTGGTGGCGCCAGGGCATGGTGGGCAGCGCCAAGGCTCACTACGATTGCATCAAGGCGTTTTCGGAAACCGACTTCACAGAGGACCTGAAGCGGATCCAGGCGCCCACGCTGGTCATGCACGGAACCGACGACCAGGTCGTTCCCTTCGCCGATTCTGCGCCGCTGTCGGTCAGGCTTCTCGCCAAGGGAGAGCTCAAGGCTTACGAGGGCTATCCCCACGGCATGGCGGCCACCAATGCTGCTGAAATCAACGCGGATATGCTGGCCTTCATTCGCAGTTGAGGCGCAACGCCGGGGCGGACGGGCTTGTTCGTCCCGGCATGGCGTTATCGCTCCAGCAGAACAGGAGATGATAAGATGGGCATGCTCGTCCGCGGCCAGTGGCAGGACATCTGGTACGATACCGAGTCGAACGGGGGGCGCTTCGTCCGCAGCGACGCGGCGTTCCGCAACTGGGTCACCGCCGACGGCTGCGCCGGCCCGACCGGCGAGGAGGGCTTCAAGGCGGAGTCCGGTCGCTATCTCCTCTATGTGAGTCTCGCCTGCCCTTGGGCGCATCGCACATTGATCATGCGCGCGTTGAAAGGGCTGGAAAACCTGATCCCGATATCGGTCGTCAACTGGCTGATGCTTGAGAATGGATGGACGTTTGACGACGGACCCGGCGTCATTCCCGATCCGATCCACGGCGCCGCCTTTCTCCATCAGATCTATACCGCGGCCGACGCGGACTACACAGGCCGGGTCACCGTGCCGGTACTCTGGGACAGGCAGCGCAGGACAATCGTGAGCAATGAGTCCGCAGACATCCTGCGCATGTTCGCCAACGCCTTTGACGGCGCCGGAGCGCGCGAGGGGGTCTACTGCCCCGAATCCGACCGCGAGGAGATCGATCGCATCAATGACCGGATTTATGACGCGATCAACAACGGAGTCTACAAAGCGGGCTTCGCAACGACCCAGTCGGCTTACGAAGAAGCCATCATACCGTTGTTCGAGGCGGTTGACTGGATCGAGGAGCGGCTGTCTGCCCAGCGTTTCCTGATCGGCGACCGGCTAACCGAAGCCGACATCCGGCTGTTCACGACACTCGTCCGCTTCGATGCGGTCTATCACGGGCATTTCAAATGTAACGTCAGGCGCATCGTCGATTATCCCGCGCTCTGGGCCTATGTCCGCGACATATTCCAGCTTCCGGGTGTCGCCGCGACAGTCGATTTCAGACATATCAAGCGGCACTATTACGAAAGTCATCGCGCAATAAATCCGACCGGGATCGTGCCCGTCGGCCCTGAGCTGGATTTTGGTGAGCCCCATGCGCGAGCCTGAACATCCCTCTTGCACGATGGAGCCGAACGGCTTGGTTTCGGGGCTGAGGCGCCGCAACTTCCTTGTTTCCGCACTCGGTGGCGCGGCCTGTCTGGCAACGCGACCAGAACCGGCTCGGGCGGCTCCAGGCGTCCGAACGAATTCGACGGGTTTGGGTCCGCTGAAGCGGGTTAGCACAAGCGTGCTCGACATTGCCTACGCCGAGGCGGGCCCGCCTGGCGGCCGGCCGGTTCTGCTGCTTCATGGCTGGCCCTACGACATTCACACCTATGTGGACGTTGCGCCTTTGCTCGCGGCATCGGGCTTCCGGGTCATCATCCCCTATCTGCGGGGATACGGGGCAACCCGCTTTCTCTCCGAGACCTGTCCTCGTAATGGGCAGCAGGCTGCCCTGGCGAGCGATGCGATAGAGCTTGTCGAAGCACTGGGTCTTGACCGGCCGGTCGTTGGCGGCTGCGACTGGGGCGCGCGTACGGCGTGTATTCTCGCGGTCCTCTATCCTGAAAGGATAAGCGCGCTCGTTTCTGTGAGCGGCTATCTCATCGGCAGCCAGGCTGCGGGGGCAACGCCGCTCGTTCCCGACGCAGAGCGCAGCTGGTGGTATCAGTATTACTTCGCGACGGAGCGCGGACGGAGTGGCTATGCCTTACACACGCGCGAATTCGCGCGGCTGATATGGAAAACCGCATCGCCCGCATGGGCGTTCGATGAGCCGACCTTCGCGCGTTCGGTCGCCGCGCTCGACAATCCCGATCATGTGGCGATCACCATCCACAATTACCGCTGGCGGCTTGGCGTTGCCGAAGGCGAATCCCGTTACGCGGAAATGGAGGAAAAGCTGGCGGCTTTCCCTCCGGTCGCGATCCCGGCCATCACGTTAGAGGGCGATGCGAATGGCGCACCCCATCCGTCAGCCGAAGATTACCGAGCGCGTTTCGTTGCGCCATACGAGCACCGGCTGATCGAAGGGGGGATAGGCCATAATCTTCCGCAGGAAGCGCCCCATGCATTTGTTCGCGCGATCATCGACGCCGATCAGATGGCCGGATGACCGTGGGATGTGCAATGCCCGCAAGCGACCGGACAGCTCATGGAATATTGCAGCCGGTCAGCCGGACACTCTGATCCCACAGCGCCTCTGCCGTCTCGGGGTCGATTGCGAACGGGCGGACTCCAGGGCCGCCAAGCTGGCCATCCGCTTCGACGGGCGCGATATCGCAGTCCTCGCAATAGACACCGCCGATACCGCTCAGGTCAGGCGAGGTGGCGCACCATATCGTCGTTGCAGCCCCCTGCTGCGGACTTTTGAAGTCGCGGCTGGGATCGACAACGGCGCTGCCGTCTTCATTCACGGCGCCGAATTGCTCGATCTCTTCGCGGGTAAGATGTCGCGCAAGCGGGCCGAGGATGGAACCGGGATGGACCGAATAAGCGCGAATGCCGTGACCTGTTCCACGGGCGTCGAGTGCAACGGCGAAGAGTGCGTTGGCCGACTTGGCCTGACCATAGGCAAGCCACTTGTCATAGGCGCGCTGCCGGAAATCGAGATCGGACAGGTCAAGCCCGCCGAGCTGATGCGCGCGCGACGAAAGAACCACCACCCGCGCGCTGTCGGCGCGCAGGAGCGCCGGCCAGAGCCCGGCAGTCAGCCGGAAATGCCCGAGATGGTTGGTGGCGAACTGGCCCTCATGGCCTTCCGCATCGCGAAACAGCGGGCTGGCCATCACCCCGGCGCTGAGCACCAGGAGGTTGAGCGATCGTGCGCTATCCGTGAAGTCAGTCGCGAAGCTGTCGATCGATGAAGGATCGAGCAGATCCATCGGCAGCACCTCAACATTCGGGATTCCCGTCAATGCCTGTCGCGCCACGCCCGGATCGCGCGTCGGTACCACGACGTGCGCACCTTTTGAGGAGAGTGTTCTGACCGTCTCCCGGCCGAGATTGGAGGCTCCCCCTGTAACAATTGCGGTGGTCCCCGAGAGAACGGAACCATTGGCGGCCTCGGTGGCGGTGGTGAACGGTCCGAAGGCCGTGCCGATCGGCTTTTGAGATGAGGGCATTCAGAGTCTCCTGTTCGGTCAGCAGGAGAAGTGGAAAGGAAATTCAGGAGAAACCATGCCCGGGAATCCTAATTGTTGTAGCGATAATCCTGAACTGGCCGGCGATCCGTTGTCACAGGTCCTGTCCCTGATCGATGCCCGCGCGGTCGTGTCTGCCGGGCTCAGCGCCCGCGGCGCCTGGGCGGTTCAAGTCGCTCCGATGCGGGCTCTCAAATGCAACGTCATCAAACAGGGAATGTGTCACCTGAAGGTCGGTGGAGAGCGGTGGCAACTTGAAGAAGGCGCCTGTTTTCTTGTCAGTGCGAACCTTCCTTTTATCATCGGAACCGATCTTAGCCGACTTCCACGATCTGCCGAGGTGATTTTCGCCGCGGACACGGTGAACGGCTATGCGTCGCTGGACGCAGGGTCCGGACCCGAACTTTTTTGCCTCAGCGGCCGCATGGACCTTCCGGACAACGCCGGTTTCCTGATCGATGCTTTGCCGCCGGTTATCGTAATCCGTGCGGATGATCCGGTTGCCCGGCGCCTGCACTGGCTCGTTGACCGGCTGGAGGAGGAACTCTCCTCGGGCTCTGCTGGCGCGTCGGCGATGGCCAGTCAGATCATGCAGATGGTCTTCATCGAGCTCATTCGAAATGTTCCCGACGGGCGGTTCGGTAACTGGCTGGCAGCGCTCGCAGAGCCCCGGATCGGTGCTGCGCTCAAAGCAATGCATGGCGATCCCGAACGATTTTGGCGGATTGACGACTTAGCGCGGATTGCGCACCTCTCTCGCTCGCGCTTTTCGGCACGGTTCCGAAGTGCTGTCGGCCATGCCCCCATGGATTACCTGCTACGCCTGCGGATGGCACTCGCTCACAAAGCGCTTGCGCGACCAGGAGCGACAATAGGAGCCGTCGCCGCGCGGGCCGGCTATAGCTCGGAAAGCGCATTCGGCTCTGCTTTTCGCCGCATTACGGGCCTGACGCCGCGCCAGGCCCAGAAAAGAGGAGGCTGAGAGAAGTCTTGTGATCTCTCGGTGAGCTGATGCCGACATCATCGCCGGGACGCACATGTTCGATCGCAATGCGCTGCGGATCACGTTGCAGCTGGTTCGATCCACTTATTTTCAACGGGTGCACAATATTGAGCCATGGCGCGCAGCAGAGACTTGGGGTCCTCATCTACCAGAAGCATCTCGCGATGCGCCGTTTTCAGGAAACCCTGCTCAGTGATCTGATCCAGAAATTCCAGAAGCCGGTCGTAGAACCCAAGGACGTTCAGCAAGGCGCAGGGCTTGGAGTGACTTCCCAGCTGGGCCCAGGTCCAGATCTCAAACAGCTCCTCAAAAGTGCCGATGCCTCCCGGCAGAGCGATAAACCCGTCCGAGAGGTTCTCCATCAGAGACTTACGCTCGTGCATGGATTTCACGATACGCAGATCAGTTAGTCCAGGGTGAGCCACTTCCTTGTCGACCAGCGCCTGCGGGATAACACCTGTCACTCTGCCGCCCTCAGCCAGCGCGGCATCGGCCGTGGTGCCCATTAGTCCTACGGCAGCTCCGCCGTAGACAAGCTCGACGGAATTCCGGGCCAGAAGTCTGCCCAGTCCAGCCGCGGCGATCCTGTACTCCGGTGAGATGCCATTGTTCGACCCGGAAAAGATACAAATCCGCATGGGATCTCCAGCTTGAAATTGCTGCAAACCGAACCCGATGAAACCCGTAGCCCGATCGGGTTGAGGCGTTTTCAGGCCTCACACGGTTCCTTTAGGTTCTCTCGCACTCGCCGTTTACTGTGGCTGCGACCGGTCGGACGCTCCCGTCCGACCGGTCCCGAGATCTCAGAAGTCGACAGTTCGCGCCTCATAGGCATTCTGAAACGCAGCTTTCCGCTCCGCGGCCGGCGGATAGATCCACACCGCGTTGATATCCATCTTCACCTTCTTCGCTTCGGCGCCCGTGAGTTCCACCGCCCGCGGAGACCAGCCACGCGTGAAGATGGCGGTGTCCGGACCAAGGTCGAGGCAAACGACGTAGGAAGGCTGGTTGTAGGGAAGCGTGGCTTCACCAAGGAGGTCAGCAACTGCGTTATGGCCGGCGAACGACCCGAGCCGCCGCGCGTGCTGACACGACATCAGCGAGAAATTGCCCTGATCGTCCGTCGCTGCCTTTGCGGTATCTCCTGTGGCAAAAATGCGCGGAAATCCAGGCACACGCAGATCGGGATCGACAAGAATTCGCCCCAGATTGTCGCGCTCGGCAGGCAACTGGGTCGTCAGCGGCGAGGCGCCCATGCCCGCCGACCAGATCACAGTTTCAGCTTCGATCCGCTCGCCATTCTCGAGCGTCACGCCACCCTCGTCGAGACTGGTAATGCCCGAACCGAGTACCGTTTCGATGCCGAGGTCGCACAGCCGGTCCTCGATGTAGGGACCCGGCTCGACGCCCATGTCCGGAGCCACAACTGAGCTACGTTCGACGATGATCACGCGCACCATAGTATCCTCACCGAGAATTTCGCCAAGCCGGCCCGGCATCTCGGTCGCCACCTCTATTCCCGTGAATCCGGCGCCGCCGACTATGATCGTGTTGCGGGCCGGCGAAGCGGGTCGCTTCGCAAGATTATGCAGGTGTTTGTCGAGCGCTATCGCACCTTCGCGATCCGTCACGCTATGCCCAAACTCGGAAAGGCCGGGAATGGGGGGCTGGAACCCGTGGCTCCCCGTAGCAAGGATCAACCGGTCATAGGGCAGCTTCGCCGCCTTGCCGTCGGCACCGGTGATGCTGACCACTCCCGCCTCAGCGTCGATCGTATCCACCCAGCCGGCGTAAAAGTCGATATCCGTCGCCGCGAAGAGCTCGCCGAGCGGAGCAACCATCGACGCCGGATCCCGTTCATAGAGACGTGGGCGAACAATCAGAGCCGGCTCGGGGGCGACGACAGTGATTTTCAGATTCTCGGGGGATACGCTCTTTTCATCGCGCAGACGCGCAGCCGAAAGTGCGGCCATGAGGCCGGCAAATCCGGCTCCGATGATTATAATTTGCTGTGCCATGCGATATTCTCCTCGGTAGGCAACGTCGATGAGTGCCGTGCCTCCGCGGGACCGTTCTTTGTGGACCTGGAGGACGTGTTTGAGGATCGCGCACGCAGCGCCGGCCCGCTACCGTGCCGGGGGCTAGCCACCGCATACCATTGGCTATGGAAATCTATTCTTTGGAACAGCGGGAGATATTGTCCTGCGCAGCCAAACGGACGGGGTTAGCCACTCCTGCTGTCGCGTTCAGACAATGAAACGAACGAGCTTTGCTGCTTTTTGAGTCGGCATTGAAGGCTGGCCTTGAACAGCATTCTCCGGATTTTCTCCGGGCCAGAGTCTTTGATGCAGCGCGAGCAGGCCCGCGGCGAGCAGGTCGCGCTCGAGTGGTGAAAGCCGCATGGCTATCGTCACGATCATGATAGCGCTTTCCAGCGCCAGACGCCGCACGCTCACTTGTTCCGTCGCCTCCGCATCTGGTCTCTGTCGCTCATGGAGGCGAGCATCGGTGCAAGGGTGACGAACGCCACACAGCCCAGAACTAGCGAAAGCGACAAATCGCCGAGGGAAGCGAACGTGCGCCAACCCACGACCATCGCGATTATCGCCGGGAGAATCAGGACGGATAATTGGTCCCAAGTGGATCCATGCAAGCGCGCCTTGGCAACCTTCCGTTCGTTGCGAGCGGAGATCCGGTGTTCGGGTTTCATCAGATTTGCCTCAGTTACCTGATTGCAAACTGATGCTGCGGGCTGGTCACAGCCATTCTGCTATAGTGCTGTCGTCCCTGTCCGAATGTATGCGAGGGCCAACCGTAAGGTAGGCAGGCTATTGGTATCGAGGCGGCAACGACATTACTTCGGGCCGCACTATGGCTCTGCTCGTTTCTCGTTCGTCATCCGACCGCTATGCAGAAGAATACGCCGGGCCCGCCAGATCGATGAAGCAGTCTATCCGATCGAACCATCCCGCTGGACTGGCCAGGACCTAACAATCTCCGGAGCACGCGCAGCAGTTGCCGTGGCTATTGATAACCCAGGAGATTGTGATGAAGACCCGTCTGATTATTATTGCCGCTGCCTTGGCCGGCTGGTCGGTCCAGGCGTCCGCACAGGATTTTAACGGTCCGTCGGTAGGCGTTCAGGCAGGCTGGAACAGTACCGATGTGCGCCTTCCGGAAGGGATTAACGAGGTCCCGGGAGTCGATCAATCGACCGACGCGTTCGTTGGCGGTGCTTTCCTAGCCTACGACTACGAAGTGATGCCGAGGGTTGTGATCGGCGCGCAGGCCGAGTTCAACCTCGCTGCGTCCGACGATTTCGGAGCGGTGGGAGAGGCTGCCGCGCTGCGGCTTGATCCCAGATATTCTTTCGATCTCACCACCCGTGCTGGATATCTCGTGACCCCCGAGACGCTGATTTATCTACGCGGCGGCTATAGCAACGCGCGCGTCCGCACGACCATTTTGACAGACTCTAAGGAAACGTCTTCATCGGACAACAGGGATGGCTGGATGGTCGGGGGCGGCGTCGAGAGAATGATTACCGATCATGTTTCCGCCCGCCTGGAATACCGGTACGCCGACCTCGGTGAGGGCCCGGATAAATTCGAACGCCATCAGGTCCTTGTTGGTGCCGCTTACCGCTTCTGATTTTCATCTGGAGCGCGGAAAGATTCTTCTGCGAGGGATCGCCGCGCTCCAGTTGGACTTGGCCAGTGACGATTTCGTGTACTGCTCGCATGCGCTGATGGCCTGGAAGTCACCTCGCCGCTTTGGGAGCCCGGCTGAACGTGCCCCGGTTGCCGAGCCAGCGCGATGCCTTCGAGGAGGTCGGAAACTGTCCAAATAAGTATCGCCATGGCACGACAATTCACGCGATCTGAATTCTACGAGCTCGTCTGGTCGAAGCCGATGACGCATCTAGCCAAGGAATTCGGTCTTTCCGATGTGGCCCTGCACAAGATCTGCCGCAAACATGATGTGCCAAATCCGCCACTTGGTTGGTGGGCCAAGCATGCAGCGGGGCATAAGGTCAAACGGACGCCCCTGCCCAAACTAAAGCCAGGCATATCGGACACAATCAGCATTGCTGGCGGGGAGCTTCGCAACGAACCTGACAGCGTCGCGCAAAGTCGGGATGACGCCCGCATCAAAGCCTCAGAGTTCGATCTCCGGTCGCAGGTACAAGAGCATTCCATCGTCAGACGATCCATGGCGAAACTGCGCAAGGCTAAAGCAGGCGATCAGGGCCTCGTGCGCCTCGCCCAGTCGGGACTCATCGATATCGAAATCGCGCCGGATTCGATCGACCGGATCGAGCTGTCGCTCAACCGGATAGTCGCTGCTGCGGAGGCTCAGGGCTTTGAGCTCAGTCGCAAAGAAGAACGCAGCGCATTCACCGATGGCAGCATAGTGGTGCCCTTCCGTTTGAAGGAATTTGTCAAACGGACAAAGCACGAGCCGACGCCCGAAGAGCTGGCGAAGGAGGAGAAGGAGCGGAAACGGCGCCAGCGTCGGTGGGCGCGTAATGACTGGGACCATGTTCCGCGCTTCGGTCTATATAGCCACTGGCCGGAATGGGATTATACACCGACAGGCAAGGTATCGTTCGAATTCGATCTCTACCTGCGATATTCGTCTGCACTTCGCCGTTCATTCAGGGATGCCAAGATCCAGCGCCTTGAGAATATGGCGAACGATATCGCCGTCGGCCTGGCCGTACTTGCGGCAGCGAAGCGCGAAGATGATCGGCGAGCCGAATTAGACAGGCTTCGTGCGGAGGAGGAGGCCAGGCGACGCAACGAAGCCAGGCGCCTCGCATATATTGAGGACCGGCGGCTTAAGGTCCTTGGAGCAGTCTTCGAAAGAGTCGAGAAGCGCGACCGTCTGCGTCGCCTCGTCACTCAGATCACCGAAGAGCTCAAGAATACGCGGTCGCCACGGGCGGCAGAGTTCATCGCATGGCTCGGTGGTCTGCTCGAGCAGGCTGAGCGGTCAGCAGAGGTTGAGGGGTTGGAGCGGTTATTCGAAACAGAGCACGTGTTTGGACCGGATGACGACAAAGGCTTCTACCCAACACGCTATGGTTGGTAGTGCCCCCCCGGGCACGTTCCAGCAGTCTGGATGGCGAAGCTTGACGATGCGGACGTTGATCACAAGAGCGGAGGGCGCCTAGGATCGACTGTCAGGTTTTGCTAGTGAGTCCTGAAAAAGTCATCAAACCAACACCTTAAATGCCGATTTGGGCCTTTTTGCGGGCTTCAGGAAAACCCAAATCGCATAACATTCTGTTTTCTAAGCGAGAAAAATCTTCTATTGGATGCCTCTTCTGGCACCACCCCCTCTCTATCGGACTCACCCGGTCGCGCGGCGCGTTTATCGGCGTGCGAGATCGGGACGCTTGGCGAATTGACGATATCTGTGGCCGCCCGAGGTGCCGACGGGTATTGGACTCTCCCGAAGGTCGCTCTATGCGCCTGTTCATGGGCGCTTTGTGCCTATTGGAATTTCAAGGGAGTCCTACATGCCGCTGGTAAATATGAAACCGTTGCTGCGCGATGCGATGGATAACGGCTATGCCGTCGCCGCCTTCAACCTGGTCGATTACGGGACGACCAAGGCCATG
>Ga0182736_1000400_pt1 | contig 70416 bp, 62 predicted proteins | sample eDN5th30CKraftBY_FD_128882 | JGI IMG/M metagenome (GOLD analysis project Ga0182736, IMG submission 128882) | Enriched backyard soil microbial communities from Emeryville, California, USA - eDNA 5th pass 30_C Kraft BY (version 2) (version 2) | ecosystem: Environmental > Terrestrial > Soil >... | reverse complement strand
CCTGATGGGGATGCTGCCCATCGTCCTGATGTTCGTGATCCTCTATTTCCTGATGATCCGTCCTCAGATGAAGCGCCAGAAAGAGCACAAGAACATGGTTGCCGCGCTGGCCAAGGGCGACGAAGTCGTCACCGCCGGCGGCATCCTGGGCAAGGTCGTCCAGGTCAACGATACCTACGTCTCGGTGGAAATTTCGCGCGAAGGCGACAAGGCGGTGGAAGTCCTGGTCCAGAAGACCGCGGTCCAGACCGTCCTGCCCAAGGGCACCATCAAGGCTCTGTAAGCCGGGCGCTCGCGTCCATGCCGCCCGCGCGGCATCGATGCACTGCCGGGGGCTGGCGCCGGGCGCCGCCCCTTTTTCGCGTTCTGCGGCCTGGCCCGCCGCGGGCACCGGCGCCGATGCGCCAGCCTTCCGAGGTTTGATTACCGATGAATCGCTATCCTCTCTGGAAGTACATCATGATCGCCGTGGTGGTCGTGATCGGCTTCGTCTACACCTTGCCGAACTTCTTCGGCGAGTCTCCCGCCGTCCAGGTCTCCAGCGCCAAGGCGACCATCAAGGTCGACAACTCCATGATGGAGCGGGTGGACCAGACCCTTCAGGCCGCGGGCATCGCCAACACCGGCCTGTATTTCGAACAGAACGGCCCCGTGGGCACGGTGCGGGTGCGCCTGAACTCCCCGGACCAGCAGTTGCGCGCGCGCGACCTGCTTGAAAAGTCCCTGAATCCCGACTCCTCCGATCCCGGCTACGTGGTCGCGCTGAACCTGCTGTCGGCCTCGCCCGCCTGGCTGCGCTCGCTGCACGCGCTGCCCATGTACCTGGGCCTGGACCTGCGCGGCGGCGTGCACTTCCTGCTGCAGGTGGACATGAAGGGCGCGCTGACCAAGCGCTACGATGCCATGACCGGCGACGTGCGTTCGCTGCTGCGTGACAAGAACATCCGCCACAACGGCATCGACCGCGTCGGCCAGAGCATCGAGGTCAAGTTCCGCGACGCCGCCACCCGCGATGCCGCGCGCGACGTGCTGCGCACCGGCCTGCCCGACCTGCAGCTCAGCGACCAGGACGCCGGCGGCGACTTCAAGCTGACGGGCGCGCTGACCCCGCAGGCCATCAAGACCTCCCAGGACAACGCGCTGCGCCAGAACATCACGACGCTGCACAACCGCATCAACGAACTGGGCGTGGCCGAGCCGGTGATCCAGCAACAGGGCGCCGACCGCATCGTGGTCCAGTTGCCGGGTGTGCAGGACGTGGCCAAGGCCAAGGACATCCTGGGCCGTACGGCCACGCTGGAAGTGCGCATGGTGGACGACTCGCCTGAGGCCACCAGCGCGCTGGCCAGCGGCACCGTGCCCTTCGGCCTGGAACGCTACACCGACCGCGACGGCCGCCCGGTGCTGGTGCGCCGCCAGGTCGTCCTGACCGGCGAGAACCTGCAGGACGCCCAGGCCGGCTTCGACGGCCAGACCCAGCAGCCCGCCGTGCACCTGACGCTGGATGCCAAGGGCGCCCGCATCTTCCGCGACGTGACCCGCGACAACGTGGGCAAGCGCATGGCCATCCTGCTGTTCGAGAAGGGCAAGGGCGAAGTCGTGACCGCGCCGGTGATCCGCAGCGAGATCAGCGGCGGCCGCGTGCAGATCACCGGCAGCATGAGCACGGTCGAGGCCAACGACACCGCGCTGCTGCTGCGCGCCGGTTCGCTGGCCGCGCCCATGGAAATCATCGAGGAACGCACCATCGGCCCCAGCCTGGGCGCCGACAACATCCAGAAGGGCTTCCACTCGGTGGTCTACGGCTTCTCCGCCATCGCCATCTTCATCATCCTGTACTACGGGCTCTTCGGCGTATTCTCGGTGATCGCCCTGGCGGTCAACCTGCTGCTGCTGATCGCGCTGCTGTCCATGCTGCAGGCCACGCTGACCCTGCCCGGCATCGCCGCCATCGCGCTCACGCTGGGCATGGCGATCGACGCCAACGTGCTCATCAATGAGCGGATACGCGAGGAACTGCGGGCCGGCGCCGCGCCGCAACAGGCCATCCACCTCGGCTTCGAGCGCGCCTGGGGCACCATCCTGGACTCCAACGTCACCACGCTGATCGCCGCGGTGGCGCTGCTGGCCTTCGGTTCCGGCCCGGTGCGGGGCTTCGCCATCGTCCATACCATCGGGATCCTGACCTCGATGTTCTCCGCCGTGGTCGGCGCCCGCGCGCTCGCCAACCTCTGGTACGGCCGCCGCAAGAAACTCGCCAAGCTGTCGATTGGCCAGGTCTGGAAACCCAAAGAGGTCTGAGCAACATGGAATTCTTCCGCATCCACAAGACCATCCCGTTCATGCGCCATGCGCTGGTGCTGAACATCATCAGTCTGGTCACGTTCCTGGCGGCGGTGTTCTTCATCGCCACCAAGGGCTTCCACCTGTCCATCGAATTCACCGGCGGCACGGTCATGGAAGTGGCCTACCCGCAGGCGGTGGAACTGGACAAGGTGCGCGGCACCATCTCGCAGAAGGGCTACAACGACTTCCAGGTGCAGAACTTCGGCACCTCGCGCGACGTGATGATCCGGCTGCCCAACGTCGAGGGCAAGACCTCGACCCAGCAGAGCAACGAGGTCATCGAGGCCCTGAAGGCCACCGACCCCGGCGTCGAACTGCGCCGCGTGGAATACGTCGGCCCGCAGATCGGCAAGGAACTGGCCCACGACGGCCTCCTGGCGCTGCTGTTCGTGGTGGTCGGCATCATGATCTACCTGGGCTTCCGCTTCGAGTGGAAGTTCGCCATCGCCGGCGTGGTGGCCAACCTGCACGACGTGGTCATCATCCTGGGGTTCTTCGCGTTCTTCCAATGGGAGTTCTCGCTGCCGGTGCTGGCGGCGGTGCTGGCGGTGCTGGGCTACTCGGTGAACGAATCCGTGGTCATCATGGACCGTATCCGGGAAAACTTCCGCAAGCAGCGCAAGGCCTCGGTGCGAGACGTGATCGACAGCGCCATCACCGCCACCATCTCGCGCACCATCATCACCCACGGCTCGACCCAGATGATGGTGATCGCCATGCTGATCTTCGGCGGCCCGTCGCTGCATTATTTCTCGCTGGCCCTGACCATCGGCATCTGGTTCGGCATCTACTCGTCCGTGTTCGTGGCGGCCGCCATCGCCATGTGGCTGGGTGTCAAACGCGAAGACCTGGTCAAGCCGGCCAAGAAGGATACCGGCGAGGTCGTGGGCTGACGCCCGCGCCGTCCCGGACGACGTCCCGAAGCGCCCGGCTCCGCCGGGCGTTTTTGTTTGTCATCGGGCCATCCGACCCGACGGAGCACTTCCATGAATCCGCGATTCGATCTCCTGACCCTGCAACTGCTGCGCAAGGTCGATGAAACCGGCAGCGTGGCGCGCGCGGCCGAGACCATCCACCTGACGGCCTCGGCCGCCAGCAAGCGCATCCTGGAGCTGGAATCCCAATTGGGCATCGCCCTCTTGACCCGCCGGCCGGAAGGCGCGCGCCTGACCGCCGCCGGCCTGGCGGTGGCGCGGCGCACCGAACGGGTGCTGGAAGAATTGCAGGGGTTGCAGCAGGACCTGGCGGGGTTCGCGGACGGCACCTCGGGCACGGTCAGGATCGCCTCCAATACCTCGGGCATGTGCGCGGGGCTGGCCGACCTGATGGCCCGGTTCTCGGCGCAATACCCCGGCATCCGCATCTCGGTGCGGGAAGCCACGAGCGCGGCGGTGCTGGAGGCGGTGGCCAACGGGTCGGCCGATCTCGGCATCGCCCATGCCGGCGCCCAGGCGGACCACCTGCGAAGTCTGCCCTATACGCGCACGCCTTTGGTCCTGGCGGTACCCGCCGGCCATGAACTGGCCGGACGCAAGGCCGTCTTCTATGAAGAAACGCTGCGGTTCCCGCACATCGCGCGCTCGGCCGGCAGCGCGCTGGCGCAGTTCTCGGGCCAGGACGGACCGGGCACGCCGTACCCGCCCGCCGTCTCCACCCAGGTGACCAGCTTCCCCGCGGTGTTCTCGCTGGTCAGCGCGGGGCTGGGCGTGGCCGTGGTGCCCGCCGCGCCCGCGGACTGGCATGCTCCCGCCAACATCCGGCAGGTCCCGCTGGCCGACGACTGGGCCAGCTTCGAACTGCGCCTGGTGATCGACCCGGGCGTGGTCCCCACGCCCGCGGTGTCGCGCCTGCTGGACGCGCTACTCTCGCAGGCGGCCTAATCCACGCTGACCGAAGCGTCGCGCACCACCTTGCCCCACTTGACCTTGTCCGAAGCGATGAGCGCCGAGAACGCCTCCACGGTATCGGCCGCGGGCTCGTAGCCGTTCTCGATCAGCTTCTGCCGCACGGCCGGCCTGGCCACGTAGGCCCGCATCGCGGTGTTCCACTTCTGCACCACCTCGCCAGGCGTGGCCCGGGGCGCCGCGACGCCCCACCATTCGTCAGCCACATAGCCGGGCAGGCCGGCCTCGGTCACCGTCGGGACATCGGGGAAACTCGCCGCGCGCGCGGCGCCGGTGGTGGCGAGCAGTTTGACCCTGCCCGATTTGATGTAGGGCGTGGCCGGCCCCAGGATGGCGAACATCATGGAGATCTGGCCACCCAGCAGGTCATTGAGCGCCGGGCTGGTGCCGCGATAGGGAACGTGGCGGATGTCGATCCGCGCCATGGACTTGAACAGTTCCCCGGGCAGGTGGCCCGCGGCGCCGTTGCCCGCCGACCCGAAGGTCAGCATGCCCGGCTTGCTCCTGGCCAGCGTGATCAGCTCGCCGATGGAGTTCACCCCCAGCGACGGATGCACCAGCACCCCGAACACGGTCGAGGCCACGCGGCTGACCGGCGTGAACTGCTTCTCGGGATCGTAGGGCAGCGACTTGTACAGGCTGGGATTGATGGCCGACACGCCCGCGGTGGTCATCAACATGGTGTAACCGTCGGCCTTGGCCGTGGCCACCGCGGCCGCGCCTATGGCGCCGCCCGCGCCGGGGCGATTCTCGACGATGACGGGCTGGTGCCATTGCTGGTCCAGCTCGCGCGCGAGTTCGCGCGCCAGGATGTCGGTGCCGCCCCCGGCGGGGAAAGGCACCACCAGCCGGATCGGCCCGGCCGGATAGGCATCGGCCGCCTGCGCGGCATGCGGCCCCGCGAGCGCGAGGGCGGCGACCAGGAGAACATGGAGCGATTTCATGCGAGGACTTCCCTAGCTGGTTCGGCGGCCGGCGCAGCCAGCGCCGCCTCCGGAAAATAGACGGTACCGGCGTACAGGCGCCGGGCGGTGCGAAGCAGGCTGGCCGAACGGATCTCCGTGCCGGCGGCGCCCTGGCTCGCGTCGATCCCGACGCGCAGCATGCCGGCGGGATGCTCGATGGCGATCTCGTCCGCCATGGCCCGCGCGGCCATCCGCGCCGCGACCGATCCCGGCACCCGCACGGCCGCCGCCAGGCACACCGCGCCGGTCACGGCGAACGAGGTATGGCAGGTGTACGGCATGAAGTACCGGGCACTGATCGTACCGCCCGCCACGGGCCGCGCCACGGTCACCAGCTTGGGCATCTCCAGCCGCGAGACGTCGCCCAGCCCCATCGCCCGGCCGGCCGCGCAGCGCACGCGCTCGACACGGGCCAGCAGGTCGTCGCGGGCGTTGATCTCGTCGGTGGTCTCGTAGCCCGTCATGCCCAGTTCGGCGGCCTCGACGATGGCCATGGGCACCGCCGCGTCCACACAACTGACGGATACGCCCTCCAGCGTCTCGACGGCCCTGCCCGTGGGCAGCAGCCTGCCGGTCTTGGCCCCGGCCACGTCGCAGAATCGCAGCCAGACCGGCGCGGCGGTGCCGGCCACGCCATCGATGGCCGCTTCGCCCGCATAGACGGCGCGGCCGTCCCGGGTCCGCACGGTGGCGACGATGCGCTTGCCGGTGTTGACGTTGAAGATGGAGACTTCGGTAGCAGCGCCCCCGGCAGCCGCGACCAGGCCCTCGTCGATGGCGAACGGGCCGACGGCGGCCAGCATGTTGCCGCAGTTCACGGAATAGTCGATGGTGTTCTTGTGGACGCAGATCTGGGCGAACAGATAGTCCACATCCACGTCTGGCCGGGTGCTGCGCGAAATGATCGCGACCTTGTTGGTCAGCGAATCGATGCCGCCTATGCCGTCTATCCGCCGCGGCTCCAGGGCCCCCATCAGCCTGAGCAGCGCGGCGTCGCGCCGCGGTCCGGCCGGCGGCAGGTCGTCCGCCAGGAAAAACGGCCCCTTGGACGTGCCGCCGCGCATCAGTACGCAGCGCAGCCCCAGTTGATCGGAAAATGTCTGCATGGCTTTCCTCCTTGCGGGGCAAGTCTGGCCTGTCCCGGCGGGCCGGGCAAACGACGAATCGGCGCGGGGGGCGCGAAAAAAATTCACGCCTCCCCGGGGACTGCCCCACGCATACTGGCGGCCATGCGACACTTGGACTATTCCCGACTGCCAGCCGGCGAGATCGTCGCCCGCCTGCGCGACGGCACCTTGCCCCCGGCCGAAATCTCCCGAAGCGTGATAGACCGGCACGCCCGCCTCGAACCGGCCCTGAAGGCATGGAGCTGGTTCGAGTCCCGCCGGGTCGAGCTCGCCTATCGCGACGGTCTGCCGCTCGCCGACCCTCGCCTCACCCTGCTGGGAGTCCCTGTGGGCGTGAAAGACATCATCGACGTCGAAGGCATGCCGACCGGGCTCGGCCTGCCCGGCGCGGCGGCCCCGGCGCCGCGCAGCGCGGCCTGCGTCGAGCTGCTGCGGGCGGCCGGCGCCGTTCCGGTGGGCAAGACCGTCACGGCCGAGCTGGCATTCTCCCACCCCGGTCCGACCCGCAATCCGCGCATGCCCGGCCACACTCCCGGCGGCTCGTCCAGCGGCTCGGCCGCCGCGGTGGCCGCCGGCATGGTGCCGCTGGCGCTGGGCACGCAGACCGGCGGATCGGTCATCCGGCCCGCCGCCTATTGCGGCGTGGTCGGCGTCAAGACCTCGCTGAACGCGGTCCCCCCGGCCGGCGTCTCTCCCGTGGCCGACAGCCTGGATTGCGTGGGCTGGTTCACGCGTTCCGTGACGGACGCCATCCTGGCCGGACGGGCCCTGCTGCCCTGGCGGAACCTCGCGCCCCGCCAACCGGTGAGCGGCCTGCGCGTCTGGCGCCTGGACGCCACGGAACTGGGACGGCTGGCGCCCGAAGCGCGACAGGCGCTGGACCATGCGGCCGCCGCGCTGCGCCGGGCCGGCTGCGCCGTCGCCGAGGCGCCCCTGGCCGACCTCCTGCCCGCGCTGGCCGAATGCCACCGCCGCATCATGCTGCACGAACTTTCCCGCTCGCTGCTGCCCATCCATCGCACGCGGCGTCACGAGTTGAGTGCGGTCATGCTGAAGGCGATCGAGGCGGGACGGGCCGTGACGGCCGGGCAGTACGGCGAAGCCCTGCACCAGGTCCGGGAAGCACGCGCCGCGCTCGACGCCAGGATGCGGGACGTCGACGTCATCCTGACACCCAGCGCCGCGGGCGAGGCGCCGGCCGGCCTGCACCATACCGGCGACTCGACCTTCAACCGGGTCTGGTCGGTGCTCGGTTGGCCCGCGGTCCATCTGCCGACGGACCAGTCTCCGGGGGGCCTGCCGGTGGGCGTGCAGTGCGTGGGCAGGCTGGGCGAAGACGAAGCGCTGCTGCGGCACGCCGAGGCCATCCATTCCCTGATCGACCGGCGCGAACCGGAACCACGCAGCCAGGCACCGATGGCACAATAGCCACTCTCCCGCTTCTTCAGTGGCTGCTCCATGTCCAACCCAAGCAAGATCCGCGTCTGGGACTTCCCCACCCGCCTCTTCCACTGGCTGCTCGTCATCTGTGTGATCGGCGCGTTCGCCACCATCAAGGCCGGCGGCCTCTGGACGGAGTACCACCTGCTGTTCGGCTACGCGGTGCTGGGGCTGATCCTGTTTCGCATCATCTGGGGATTCGTGGGCGGCAACCACGCCCGCTTCGCGCGCTTCGTGCGCGGGCCGCGGGCGATCGCCGCCTACCTGCGGGGCACGATGCCGCGCACGCCCGGCCACAATCCGCTGGGCGCGCTGTCCGTCGTGGCCATGATCCTGCTGCTGGGCTACCAGGCCGTCACGGGGCTGTTCGCCAACGACGACATCTTCACGGAAGGACCGCTGGCCGGCCTGGTCGGCAAGGATTGGTCGGACCGGCTCACCGGACTGCACAAGCTGGACGAACTGCCCATCCTGATCCTGGTCGGGCTGCACGTCCTGGCGATCGTCTGGTACCGGGTGGCGAAGAAGCAGAAACTGACCCGCGCCATGATCACGGGCGACGCGCCGGCCGAAGAGTTCGCCAACGGTGCCGATTCCGCGCGCGATACGGCGGGCACCCGCCTGCTTGCGCTGGTCATCGCGGCCGCGGCCGCCGCGGTGGTCTACGGCATCGTGTCGCTGCGGCCCGCCGCGATGTTCTGAGCCGTTCCCAGGCGGCGCCGGTCAGCGGCCGCCATGATGGCCGCCACCGCCGCCACCACCGCCACCGGCCATGCCGACGCTGCCACCGCGTCCTTCACCGCCATGGCCACCACCGGCCCCACGGCCGAAATCGCGGCCACCGCCGAACTCCCGGCCGCCCTGCGGCCCGCCCAAGCCCCGGCCCGCGCCAGGTCCCGCCTGGACACCACCGCCGTTGCCGCGGCCACCGGCCCATTCCCCGCCGCCGGACGGACGCGAGGGCGTGGTTCCCGCGCCGCGCTGGCCGTCCTGGCCCGGGCGCGACACCTGGGGCCCTTGCCCGCGGCCGCCGGCGCTCCCCGGCATGCCGCCCGCGCCGCCACCCGGCGTGCGGCCCGGCACCGCGCCGGGATTACCTGTCTCGCGGCCCCGACCGGCATCGGTCCTCGGTCCGCCCGTCTGTCCATCGAAACGGCTGCCGGGGGTACCGCGGTCGCCCGCCGCACCCGGCCGCCCGCCGTCGAAACGATTGCCCTGGCCCCCGTCGAAACGGCTGCCGAATCCCCTGCCGGGGTCGCGCAGCGACGCGCGATCGATGTTGGGCAGTTCGCGCCGCCCGGCATCGGCCCGGGCGCGATACGCCTCGCGCGCGGCGAAATGCCCGGCAGGATCGCCACCATAGAACTGGCGGCCGCGTCCCGGATCGCCGTAGCCCACGTTGCGGCGGTGGTAGGCATCATGCTGCCAGTCGACGTGGCTGAATCGCGTACGGTTGAAGTTGTTGTAGTTGTAGATGTTGACCACGTTGACCCGGTGCGCGTGCCAGTCGTAGCCCCCCCACAGCGCATGCCCGATGAACAGGCCCACGCCGAACGAGAACACGACGCCGGCGGCCACGTATCCGGGCGGGTACCAGTAGAACGGCGTATAGGCCGGATACAGCCACGGCCCGTAGACGACCGTGGGGTTGTAGACCGGCACGTAGACCACGTCCGGCCGCGTGGGCTCGATACGGATGACCGTGGTGCCGCTCGAGGCCGGCACGGTGGTGACCGTCTGCTCCGACCCCGACGTCAGGTTGCCAGCCGCCTGGGCCCGCGCCCGCAGGACCTGGACCTGATCCATCAGCGCATCCTGCTGCGCCAGGAAAACGTCGCCCAGCCGGCTGGTCCAGCCCAGGCGTTCGTTCATCATGTCCAGCACATTGGGGAAGGCGACCAGCGACTTGACGCTGGGATCCCAGTCCTGGTTCTGCATCGCGCCTTCCAGGTCCGCGCCCGTCACATTGGGATGGTCCTTCTGCCAGCGGGCGGCCTCGACCACTTCCAGCGGATAGGTGGACGCCATCAGGATCTGCGACAGCAGCGCGTCGGGATACAGCGCGATGGGCGCGACCAGTTGCTCCAGCTCCGCGGGTTGCGCGATGCCATTGCGTGTCGATGCCGTGGTCTGGGCCACGACGGGAACCGGCAGGCCGACCACCGTGGAAAAGGCGGCGGCCATGCACAAGACGATTTTCGATACGGAAGCCATGACGGGCCCCCCTTTGGCGGGAATATAGCTATTCGACCGCCGGAAAACGAAAAAAGCCAGGATGGACCTGGCTTTTTTTGAAACAACCGGCTTACAAGCGCCAAAACTTATTTCGATCGATTACCGGTTCCGGAAATTGTCGTGGCAGGCCTTGCAACTGGCGGCGACCGCGCCATAGGCGGTCCGCACCTGGGCCAGGTCGCCGCTGTCGGCCGCCGCCACCAGCTTGTCGATGTCGCCGTGCAGGCGTTCCTGGCCCTGCTTGAACCTGGCGTTGTCGGACCAGACCGCCGGACGGGCGCCGCCGCCTTCCGTTCCCGGACCGAACGCGCTCCACGGCAGCTTGGACATCATGGCGACGATGGCCACGTCGGCCTTCACCTGGGCCGCATCGTAGGGCTGCTGTCCGCGCACGACCGGCGCGATCCGGCCGAAATGGTTGGACATGACGGTAAGGGCCGATTCGCGATACTTGACGGCGTCCTCCGGCTTGGCGAACTGGGCGGCGGCGGTGGCGGGCAGCAGCATGGGAGCGGCGGCGATACAGGCGACGGACAGCACGCGCAAAAGTCTCTTCATCAGGGGCTCCTGGGTAGGGCGGACAGGGTGGGGTCTACCGGACGATAGACCGGTCGGACAACGATTCCAACGACTTCGATGCGCGGGGCGCGCCAGGGTTCCCGGACGTGGACGCCATGGCGTCCACGTCCGGTGGGCGGTTACAGCTCGCGGGCGAGCTTGGCCGCCAGGCCGATGTAGTTGCGCGGCGTCATCGCCAGCAACCGGGCCTTGGGTTCGTCGGGCAGCTCGAGTCCCAGGATGAACTCGCGCAGCGCCTCTTCGCTGATGCCCTTGCCGCGGGTCAGGGCCTTCAACTGTTCGTAGGGCTGGGGCAGGCCGTAGCGCCGCATGACCGTCTGCACGGGTTCGGCCAGCACTTCCCAGCAGGCGTCCAGGTCGGCGTCGATGGCCGCGCCGTTGATCTCCAGCTTGTCGAGCCCGCGCAGGCAGGCATCGTAGGCCACCAGGCAGTAGCCGAAGGCCACGCCCAGGTTGCGCAGCACGGTGGAGTCGGTCAGGTCGCGCTGCCAGCGGGAAACGGGCAGCTTGTCGGCCAGGTGGCGCAGCGTGGCGTTGGCCAGCCCCAGGTTGCCTTCGGAGTTCTCGAAGTCGATGGGATTGACCTTGTGCGGCATCGTGGACGAGCCGATCTCGCCTTCCTTCAGGCGCTGCTTGAAGTAGCCCAGCGCGATGTAGCCCCAGATGTCGCGGTTCACATCCAGCAGGATCACGTTGGCGCGCGCCGCGGCGTCGAACAGCGCGGCCATCCAGTCGTGCGGCTCGATCTGGATGGTGTGGCGGTTCTGCGTCAGGCCCAGGCCCTGGAGCACCTTGGCGCTGAAGGCCTCCCAGTCGATCTCGGGATAGGCGGACAGGTGGGCGTTGAAGTTGCCGGTGGCGCCGTTGAGCTTGGCGAGCGGCTCCACGCGTTCGATCTCGGCGATGGCCCGGCCCAGGCGCGCCGCCATGTTGGCGAACTCCTTGCCCATGGTGGTGGGGCTGGCCGGCTGGCCATGGGTGCGCGACAGCAGCGGCTGGTCGGCATGCTGCACGGCCAGGGCCGCCAGCTTGGCGTGGACCTTGCGCAGCGACGGCACGAGGGCCTGGTCGCGCGCGGCGCGCAGCATCAGCGCATGGGAAGTGTTGTTGATGTCTTCCGAGGTGCACGCGAAGTGGATGAACTCGGCCGCGGCGGACAGCTCGGCGTTGTCGGCCACTTTTTCCTTCAGCCAGTACTCCACCGCCTTGACGTCGTGATTGGTGGTGCGCTCGATATCCTTGATGCGGGCGGCGTCGGATTCGGAGAATCCGGCCACCAGCTCCGCCAGGCGCTGGCGCGCGGCGACGGTGAAAGGTTGCAACTCGGGCAGCCCCGCGTCGGACAGCGCCACCAGCCACGCGACCTCGACCTGCACCCGGTGATGCATGAAGCCGGCTTCGGACAAGAGCGGACGCAGGAGCGCGCCGCGGCTGGCATAGCGGCCGTCCAGCGGCGACAATGCATTGAGGGGGGTCAGCTGGTCGGAAGTCTTCATAAGCGCTTGATAGTAAAAAGAAATTGTAGCACCGCACCGTTTCCGGGGACGGGTCCCGATGGTATACTCCGCGGCCCATCCATGCCCGCCGGTTGGCCCCGATTTTAGGACCATCCGGCCCTCGCTCTATGAAACTTATCGGCTCGTTGGCCAGCCCCTTCGTCCGCAAAGTCCGCGTCGTCCTGGCAGAGAAGAAACTCGACTACCAGTTCGAGCAGGAAAACGTGTGGGCGGCGGACTCCCGCATCCAGGACTCCAACCCGCTCGGCAAGGTCCCCTGCCTGATCATGGAGGATGGCGGCGCGGTCTTCGATTCCCGTGTCATCGTCGAATACCTGGACACGATCACGCCGGTCTGCCGGTTGCTGCCTCCCTCGGGCCGCGAGCGCTCCGAGGTCAAGTGCTGGGAAGCCCTGGCCGACGGCCTGCTGGACGCCGCCGTGCTGATCCGCGCCGAATACACCCAGCGCCCCGAGGCGCTGCGCAGCGAGAGCTGGATCGCGCGCCAGCAAGGCAAGATCGACGCCGCCGTGGAAACCATGGAAACCGGCCTGGGCGAAAAACCCTTCTGCGCCGGCAACAGCTACACGCTGGCCGACGTCGCGGTCGGCTGTGCGCTGGGCTACCTGGACTTCCGCTACCCCGAGCGCGACTGGCGCGACGGCCACCCGAACCTGGCCCGCCTGGCCGAGAAACTGGCGCAGCGCCCCTCGTTCGCCGACACGGACCCGCGCCAGGGCTGATCCCGGCCCCTCCCTGCCCGCGCTGCTATGCTTGACTCCATTTCATTCCAAAGGAGTCGCGCATGTCCTGGCTTGCCCCCCGATACACGACGTTGTGGCTGGCCGTCCTGGGCACCGCGGGATTCGGCCTGCTGGCCGCGGACGACGCCGACTGGGGGATCCCGGCGCTGATCTTCGCGGCCCTGCTGGCGCTGGGAATCTTCGACCTCCTGCAGCGCAAGCACGCCATCCGCCGCAACTATCCCATCCTGGGCAACCTGCGCTTCCTGTTCGAGTTCATCCGCCCCGAACTGCGCCAGTACTTCTTCGAGGACGACACCAAGGCCGCGCCGTTCTCGCGCAACCAGCGCTCCATCGTCTACCAGCGCGCCAAGCAGGATATCGACAAGCGCCCGTTCGGCACCCAGGAAGACGTGTACGAACGGCGCTACGAATGGATCAACCACTCGATGGCCCCGGTGCACATCGAGAACTTCGATTTCCGCGTGACCGTGGGCGGACCGGACTGTACCCAGCCCTACAGCGCCTCGATCTTCAACATCTCGGCCATGAGTTTCGGCGCCCTGTCCGCCAACGCGGTGACGGCGCTCAACACCGGCGCCCGCAAGGGCAACTTCGCGCACGACACCGGCGAAGGCGGCATCAGCCGCTACCATCGGGCGCCGGGCGGCGACCTGGTCTGGAACATCGGCTCCGGCTACTTCGGCTGCCGCGACGCCGACGGCCATTTCAGCGAGGAAGCCTTCGTGGCCAACGCCACCTCGCCCCAGGTGCGCATGATAGAGATCAAGCTCTCGCAGGGCGCCAAGCCGGGGCACGGCGGCATCCTGCCGGGCGCCAAGGTCACGTCCGAGATCGCCGAGGCGCGCGGCGTGCTGGTGGGCGTGGACTGCAATTCCCCCTCGCGCCATGGCGCGTTCTCCACGCCCATCGGCCTGATGCAGTTCGTGGCGCGCCTGCGCCGGCTCTCCGGCGGCAAGCCCGTGGGCTTCAAGCTATGCGTGGGCCACCCCTGGGAATGGTTCGCCATCGTCAAGGCCATGCTGCAGACCGGCATCACGCCGGACTTCATCGTGGTCGACGGCGCCGAAGGCGGGACCGGCGCGGCGCCGGTGGAATTCACCGACCACGTCGGCGTGCCGCTGCAGGACGGCCTGCTGCTGGTCCACAACACGCTGGTCGGCGTGAACCTGCGCGACCGGATACGGATAGGCGCCTCGGGCAAGATCATCACCGCGTTCGACATCGCGCGCACGCTGGCGCTGGGCGCCGACTGGTGCAACAGCGCGCGCGGCTTCATGTTCTCGCTGGGCTGCATCCAGGCGCAGGCCTGCCACACCGACCGCTGCCCCACCGGCGTCACCACGCAGGATCCGCTGCGGCAGAAGGCGCTGGTCGTGCCGGACAAGGCCGAGCGGGTCTACAGCTTCCATCGCAATACCCTGCGCGCGCTGAGCGAACTGGTGTCGGCGGCGGGCATGGACCATCCGTCCAAGCTGAGCGCCGAGCACATCGTGCGCCGGATCTCGGGCAACGAAGTCAAGCTGCTGGCCAGCCTCTTCCCCTTCCTGAAACGCGGCGAGCTGCTGGCCGGCACGCCCCCCTACGAGGTCTACCGGAAATACTGGCCCATGGCCCAGGCCGAATCCTTCGAGGCCATGCTGCCCCAGACCCAGGCGGCCTCCTGACGGCGGCCTACCTCTCGCCCCGCTTCTTCCGGCCGGCCGGAAGAAGCGGGGGAACGCCTCGCGCATGGTCGACACCGCCCCCGTGTCCACGGCGATACCGGACTGAACGACATGGCGCGGCAGGCGGTGCGCGAACATCGGGAGGGGCTGCTTCAGGAAGCTTCCCTGGCCTCGTGAGTATGTCAGGCCGGACATACCAAAGCGGAAAAGCACCTCTCAGACAGACCATAATGGAGCAAGCCAAAAACTTATAATCAGCTTATAATTTTCATGAACTCGATTCTGTGGACACTGAAGGCAGCCAGGCAACTGCGCAAGCTTGATCGGCAGCATCAGATGGCCATACGAGATGGCGTTTCCTCCCTGGTCACAATGCCTGATTGCCTGCACGTCAAGGCTCTCGCCAATCATCAATACGAATACCGGCCACGGGTCGCCAACTACCGGGTTTTCTTCGATTGGAACGGAAAGATCAGAGTCGTCGAAATTCAAGAGGTGAAAAAGCGCGATGAACGCACGTACTAACATTCAGATCATCAACGGGCCGGATGGCGAGCCCGCCTTCGTGGTGATCCCGTATGGCGAGTACATGGCGCAACGCAATGTAGACAGCGAGCTGATCCCACACGGCGTGGTCGATCGGACCGTAGACGGGGCGACACCCGTTCGAGCCTGGCGCGAACATCTGGGCCTGACCCAGGCCGCCGTCGCCGGACGCCTGGGAGTCAGCCAGTCCGCCTATGCCCAGCAGGAGGGCAGCGGCCGGCTGCGCAAGGCTTCCAGGGAGAAGATTGCCGCGGCGTTGGGCATCAGCCCGGAACAACTCGATTTTTGATGGGAGTCATGCTCCGGCGTTCTGAAGCTGCGCCTCGATGCCTGCCTTGTCGATGACCGACCACACTTCGCGAATCCGCCCGCCACGACAATCATAGAAGACGTTCTCGCAGAACCTCACCCGCTGGCCGTTCACCGGCAGTCCGAGAAAACCGGCCTTCGGCGTCACGTCGAATTGAAGCCGGCTGGCGATACGCGGCGGATCCGTGATCAGCAACTGGATCTCGAAATGCAGGTCGGGAATCTGCATGTAGTCGCTTTCAAGCATGGCGCGATAACCCGCGATGCCCAGCAGCCTGCCGTTGTGATGCACCTCGTCGTGGACGAACCGTTCAAGCTCATCCCAATTCTGTGCGTTGAGACAGGCGATGTAGTCGTGATAGAACGATTCAAGCCCGGCTTTATTCATCATCTTGGAGACTATGCAGGAACTGGATGAGCGCTGCGTTGACGGCTCCTGGCGCCTCCTGTTGCAGCCAGTGCCCCGCGCCGGGAATGACCGTGGAGGAACGCAGTTGAGGCACCAGTCCGGGCATCGCCTCGATGATCTGCTCCATACCCGGGATCGCAAGACCCGTATCCCGCTCTCCGACAAGAAACAGCGCCGGGACTTCGACTCGCTTGCCGACGAGAGCGCCCTGCAACATCCAATTCCGATCCAGGTTCCGGTAGTAGTTGAGTCCGCCTCGAAAGCCGCTTCGCCGGAAGCTCTCCACGAAAATATCCAGGTCGGCTTGTTCGAGCCAGGGTGGCAGTGCTTCAGGATCCGGAAGCGCGTCGAGCAGCCCCTGCCCGCGAACCACCATCCCGAACGGATTGGGGGTGCTTGGATCGGCGCGCGACCCGGCGTTGCCGGAGGCGGCGAAGTAGATCTTCCGGAGGGTTGAAGCGACGTCCTGCTCGAACTCCTCTTCCGCCACGTCCGGCTGGTTGAAGTAGTGCGTGTAGAAAACAGCCGCCGCGGTTTGCGGAAACATCCGGCTGGGTGCAACCGGGGCACGTCCCATCATCGGCACGCCCAGCGCCGCCACCGCACGGAATCGATCGGGCCTCACCTGCGCGGCCTGCCAGGCGATCGTGGCGCCCCAATCGCCTCCCACGATCACCGCTTCGCGCGCCCCTTCGGCATCGACCAGGGCAACCAGGTCGCCCACCACATCCAGGGTCGTAAAGTCCGCGGCGGCGGCCGGGCTGTCGCTGCCGCCGTAGCCTCGCAGATCGGGCGCCACCGCATGAAAACCCACTTCGGCAAGCGCGGACAACTGATGCCGCCAGGCGTGGGCCGTCTCGGGAAAACCGTGGCAAAGAAGCACCAGAGGGCCTTCGCCTTCCTCCGTGACGTGAAGCCTGAGCCCGTTGGTTTCCACATGGCGCTGGTTACGATTGCCCATCGATGATTCTCGCCCATGGTTCCGGATAAAACATGCTACCGTAACTATGAATGTTACGCAAAACCTTGAGCTTCCCATGGCATACGACACCCGGCTTGCCCGTCTACTTCATGTGCTGATCCACATGCATTTGCGTGGAGGTACCACGACCTCCGAAAACCTCGCCAAGATGCTGCACACCAACGCTGTCGTCGTACGCCGGATCATGGCTGCCCTGCGCGATGCGGGTCTCGTCGCGTCGACGGGAGGACGCAACGGCGGGTGGTCGCTCACGCGGGACCTGAGTGCCACGACCGCCAAGGATGTGTATGACGCCATTCCTCACGGCGCGGTCTTTGCCATCGCTCCGGCCGATGACAACCCTCGATGCCCGGTGGAAGGCGCCGTCAATCGACTCATCGTCCAGGCCATGCACGAGTCGGAGCAAGTCCTGCTGGCCCGATTGGCAGGGCATACGCTTTCCGAGCTTGCGCAGGTGGTTACAGAGCCCGCGGGACGGTTTCATCTTGGGGCGGCCCGGCAATGAGAAAAAGCCCCCACGCTTGCCGCTACGCGGCGGCGCTGCCCCCCGAGGGGGCGCTTTTTCATCTTGGGACGGCCCAGCAATGAAAAAAGCCACCGAAACGGTGGCTTTCTTCATCGCGTTGCCGCTCGGATATCAGGCTTCGGCCTGGACCGGATTACGCAGCAGGCCGACCTTTTCGATCTCGATTTCCACCACGTCGCCCGGCTTCATCCAGACCTGCGGATTGCGCGCCTGGCCCACGCCGGCGGGCGTGCCCATGACGATCACGTCGCCCGGCTCCAGGGTCAGCACTTCGGTCAGCAGCTCGATGGTCTCGGGGATGTCGAAGATCATGTCGCTGGTGTTGGCGTCCTGCATGACCTGGCCGTTCAGGCGGCACTTGATCGACAGGCCCTTGGCGGCGGCCGGCAGTTCGTCGGCGGTGACCAGGTGCGGGCCGAAAGCGCCCGTGGCATCGAAGTTCTTGCCGATGGTCCACTGCGGCGTGCGCTTCTGGTAGTCGCGCACCGAAATGTCGTTGAAGCAGGCATAGCCGAACACGAGATCCATCGCCTGGTCGCGCTTGACATGGCGGCCGGTCTTGCCGATCACCACGGCCAGTTCGGCTTCGTAGTCGAACTTGTCGGACACGCGCGGACGCAGCGTGGGTTCGCCATGGGCCAGCAGCGAGGTGGCGCCGCGGAAGAAGAACCAGGGGTATTCCGGCTTGTCGCGGCCGCCTTCCTTGGCGTGGTCGAAATAGTTCAGGCCCAGGCAGATGATCTTGCCGGGGCGGGGCACCACGGGCGCATAGGCGATGGAGTCGGCTGCCAGGCGGGGAGCGGACGACGCGATGGCGGCCTTGGCGGCGGCCTGGAGGTCGACACCGGCCAGCAGCGCGGCGCCCAGGTCCGCCGGGACCTGCGGCTGGGCCTGGTTCAGGTCGATGATGCCGTCATCGGCCAGCACACCCAGGCGCACGGCGCCATCTTTGCGGAAACTCACGAATTTCATCTCTAACTCCGGTTGTTGGTGAAAAGGCGCGTGCCTGCGCGCACGCGCAAAGACGCCGGCCCCGCGGGGCGCTTGTTCCTTTGGCCCCGCCATTTTATATACATTTTTTAATAATGCAATTTTTTATACATATTTTTTATAATGACGGTCTTTTATACACTTTCATATAAAATCCACCGGGCCGGCACCCTTTGCTCGGCCGGCCCGCAACGGGCCTCATGGAGTTTTCGTGGCTAAGACCCCCGCCCCCCCGGCCGACCCCGGCGCCCCCGCCGCCACCCAGGCCACCACGCTGTACGACCGCATGCGCGCCGACCTGCTGGCGGGCCGGTTGCTGCCCCCCGGGCGCAAGCTGCAGATCGAATTCCTGGGCCACCACTACGGCGCCGGCCAGACCCCCGTGCGCGAGGCCTTGAACCGGCTGACCGCCGACGGCCTGGTGGAGCAGCGCGACCAGCGCGGCTTCGCCGTGGCGGCGGTCAGCCCCGCGGACCTGGTCGAGATCACCAACACCCGCTGCTGGCTGGAGGAAATCGCCCTGCGCAAATCGATGGCGTCCGGCGACGCGCGCTGGGAAGAAGAACTGGTGCTCGCCTTCCATCGCCTGTCCAAGACCCCGCGTTCGCTGCAGGCCGACCGCTTCGAGGCCAATCCCGAGTGGGAACAGCGCCACCGGGCCTTCCACCGGGCGCTGATAGGCGGATGCGGGTCGCGCTGGCTGATCGGCTTCTGCGAACAACTGGCGGACCAGTTGTATCGCTATCGCCAATTGTCGGTGCAGAAGATTTTTCCGGACCGTCCGATCCAGGCGGAGCACGAAGCACTGATGGACGCGATCACGGCGGGAAATGCCGACCTGGCCGTCGCGCTGTTGACCGAGCACTACCAGAAGACCGCGCGGATCGTGCTGGATGACCCCGAGGCCTTCGAGGGATAGGCGGCCGCGCCGGCGTCCCCCTTTGATAAAATCCCCCATGGATCCGAACGAGCGCCCTCCATGGTCTGGACACCCCGAGTCACCGTCGCCGCCGTGATCGAGCGCGGCGGCAAGTTTCTGGTCATCGAGGAAGACACCGACGATGGCGTCAGGCTGAACCAGCCGGCCGGCCACCTCGAAGCCGGCGAATCGCTCGAAAGCGCCGTCAGGCGCGAAACCCTGGAAGAGACCGCGCATCCCTTCATGCCGTCGGGATGGCTGGGCACGTACCTGTGGCGTCCCGAAGGCGCCGACGCGCCGACTTTCCTGCGCTTCGCCTTCGTGGGCGACGTGGGCGAGCCGCTTCCGGACCGCGCCCTGGACCAAGGCATACGCCGCGCGTTCTGGATCCCCGCCGACGAACTGCGTGCCCGGCAGGCCGAGCATCGCAGCCCGTTGGTCATGCGCTGCGTGGACGATTATCTGCGCGCGCGGGCGTCGGGCCGGCCGTGGCTGGCGCTGGACGCGCTCTACACTCATTCGGCAATCGTGGATACGCATCATGGCAAGCAGTAAGGGACGCATCGTAGTGGGCATGTCCGGCGGCGTGGATTCGTCGGTCAGCGCCTGGCTGCTGAAACAGCAGGGCTACGAGGTGGTCGGCCTCTTCATGAAGAACTGGGAAGACGACGACGATTCCGAGTACTGCTCGACCCGGCAGGATTGGCTGGACGCCGCCAGCGTGGCCGACGTCATCGGCATCGACATCGAGGCGGTCAACTTCGCCGCCGAATACAAGGACCGCGTGTTCGCGGAATTCCTGCGCGAGTATTCGGCCGGCCGCACGCCCAACCCCGACGTGCTGTGCAACGCCGAGATCAAGTTCAAGGCCTTCCTGGACCATGCGATGCGCATGGGCGCCGAGCACATCGCCACCGGCCACTACGCGCGCGCGCGCCGCGTGGAATCGGGGCCGCAGGCCGGTCGGCATCAATTGCTCAAAGCCCTGGACGGCACCAAGGACCAGAGCTATTTCCTGCATCGGCTGAACCAGGAGCAGTTGTCGCGCACGGTCTTCCCGCTGGGCGAGATCCGCAAGACCGAAGTGCGGCGCATCGCGCACGAACTGGGCCTGTCCAATGCCGCCAAGAAAGACTCCACCGGCATCTGCTTCATCGGCGAACGCCCCTTCCGCGAATTCCTGAACCGCTACCTGCCCACCCAGCCCGGCCCCATCCTCACGCCCGAAGGCCAGCGCGTGGGCCAGCACGTCGGACTGTCGTTCTACACGCTGGGCCAGCGCAAAGGCCTGGGCATAGGCGGCGTGAAAGGCCGCCAGCAGGAAGACGGCACGGCGGATGCCTGGTACGTGGCGAAGAAGGACCTCGCGTCCAATACGCTCTACGTGGTCCAAGGCCATGACCACCCCTGGCTGCTGAGCAACGCCTTGCAGGCGCAGCAGGCATCGTGGATCGCCGGCGAGCCCCCCGCCCCCGGCACCTACGGCGCCAAGACCCGCTACCGCCAACCCGACGCCGCCTGCACCCTGCAACGCGCCGAGGGCGAAGCGTTCGACCTGGGCTTCCCCGACGCCCAATGGGCCGTCACCCCCGGCCAGTCCGCGGTCCTCTACGACGGCGAGGTCTGCCTGGGCGGCGGCATCATTGCCCACCCCGCCACTCCCTGACACGATAGGGGACGCAAGAAAACAAGAACGGCTTCGCCCCGAAAAGGCGAAGCCGTTTTCATCGACCCGCGGCACACAGGAACACCCGTCCCCTCCAGCCCGGCCGTGTACCCCGGGATGCGGTGGATCCGGCTTTGCCGGCCCCCCGTATCGCCCCCTTGAGGGAGCCGCCCGAAGGGCGCAGGGGGCTACCTCACACCGGGCATGTCGAAGCCCAGTTCCTCCAGCTTGCCGATCAGCTCGGCTTCCTGCTCGCCGGGCATCTCGACCAGCGGCGGACGCACCGCGCGCCAGGCGGGGTCCTGCATGAAATACGAGATGACCGCCTTGAGCGCGGGGATCATCGGGTACTTCTGCACCAGTTCGCGGGTCTGGGTGACCTTCTGCTGCAGGGCCTCGGCGTCCGGGCCCTGCCAGTTGGCGTAGAGCTGGCTGATGGGACCCGGGTTGATGTTGCCGGTGGCGGTGATGCAGCCCTTGCCGCCCGCGCGCAGGCCGCGCAGCAGCAGGGTTTCGCTGGCGGGGAAGACGTCGAAGCCGGTCGAGGCGAAGGCGTCGATGACGGACTTGGAGTAGTTCCAGTCGCCAGACGAGTCCTTCAGGCCCACGACGGTATCGGGGTAGGCCTTGATCAGGCGCTCGATCAGCGGCAGCGAGATCGGCACCTGCGACACCGGCGGGATGTGATACAGGTAGACGCGCAACGCCGGGTCGCCGACGTTCTCGATGACCTGGCTGTAGTAGCGGAACAGGCCTTCGTCGGGCACGCCCTTGTAGAAGAATGGCGGCAGCATCAGGACGCCGGCCGCGCCGTGCTTGACGGCGGCGGCGGTCAGTTGCGAGGCCTCGGGCACCGAGCACGCGCCGGTACCCGGCATCAGCCTGGCGCCGGGGATGCCGTCGGCGACGAGCTTGCCCATCAATTCGATCTTCTCGGTAGCCGACAACGAGTTGGCCTCGCTGTTGGTGCCGAAGATGGCCAGGCCGGCGCAACCGCTGTCGAGCAGCCACTGGCAGTGGCGGGCGAAGCGGTCGGCATCGGGCAGCATGTCGGGCTGGAACGGCGTGACGACCGGGGCAAGCAGGCCTTGCAGGCGGGGAGGTGCGGACATGTCTCTCTTCCTTCTTACGGGGGGTTGATCATTCATGGGGCCGAGCGCCGCGTTGGCCGATGAAACGGCAACCCATCCAGGGCACAGCGGATCCGGCTCCGCCGGGCCGCCAGTGCCGCCCCTCGAGGGGCGCGCGCAAGCGCGTAGGGGTGGGCTCCATCCTCAGTGGGCCTGGATGCGTTGCAGGCGGGCCATCGCATTGCTCATGTGCGCATGGGCGGCCTGCCGGGCGGCGGCCGGATCGTGCGCGGCGATGGCCTCGTAGATGGCCTCGTGTTCCATCGTGATGTCGGTCAGCCAGCCTGCCAGCTCGCAATTGCGGCGGCTGATGGAAAGCTGGTTGCGGGTGTAGCGCTCCAGGAACTCGAAGAAATCGTCGTAGACCGGGTTGTTGGCGGCACGCGCGATGGCCCGGTGGAACAGGATGTCTTCCTCGACGCCGTTGCCGCCGCGCGCGCTGGCCTGGTTCAGGACCTTGAGCGCCTGGCGGATGTCCTTGACCTGCGCCGGGGTGGCCCGAGCGGCCGCCAGGGCGGCGGCTTCGGTCTCCACGCCTATGCGCAGTTCGAACACCTGCTGCACGACGGCGTTCGCTTCCTGCCGCTCGCCATCGATGCGGAACGGCCGGCCCGCGGGGGTGGCCGTGACGAAGGCCCCCAGTCCCTGGCGGGTCGTGACCAGGCCATCGGACTTCAGGCGGGCGATGGCTTCGCGCACCACGGTGCGGCTGACGCCGAAATCGGCGGCCAGCCGTTCTTCGGTGGGCAGGCGGCTGCCGGCCTCGCGTTCGCCCGACACGATCTGCGTGGCGAGCACTTCGCTGAGCTGTTCGGCCAGGTTGCTGCTGCGCAAGGGAACGGATGACATGCGGAGGGGGAAAGGCGAGGGATTCAAAACGCGCATATTGCCCGGTCATCATACAACCTGTCAACCAGGGGATGGCCGCCTGCCGGACCGGCCTCGCCTCGCGCGGCCGATTGGACCGGGCATGCTAGGATTCTCCGGGCGACGCGAGGGGAATCGCCACTGGCCGCGCAAGACGGCCACGCCCTTGTATTCGATCGCCACAACGCAACGAGGAGAATTTCATGAAGATTGGGGTCCCGACTGAAATCCGGCCGGGGGAGACACGTGTTGCCGCAACGCCGGAAACCGTGAAAAAGCTGTCGGCGGGCGGCAATCAGGTACTGGTGCAGGCCGGCGCCGGGCGGCAGGCCAGCTTCCCCGACGACGCCTATGCCGCCGCGGGCGCCACGCTGATCCCCGACGCCGCCCAGATCTACGCGCAGGCCGAACTCATCCTGAAGGTCCAGGCCCCGCTGGCGTCCGAACTCGCGCACCTGCGCGCGGGCCAGATCGTGCTGGGCATGCTGAACCCCTTCGACGCGGAAGGCCTGGAAAAACTCGCCGCCACCGGCGTGACCGGCTTCTCGCTCGAGGCCGCGCCGCGCATCACGCGCGCGCAGAGCCTGGACGTGCTGTCCTCGCAGGCCAACATCGCGGGCTACAAGGCGGTCATCGTCGCGGCCGACCACTACGGCCGCTTCATGCCCATGCTGATGACCGCCGCCGGCACCGTCAAGGCCGCGCGCGTCGTCGTGCTGGGCGCGGGCGTGGCGGGGCTGCAGGCCATCGCCACCGCCAAGCGGCTGGGCGCGGTGGTCGAGGCCTCCGACGTGCGGCCCGCCGCCAAGGAGCAGATCGAATCTCTCGGCGCCAAGTTCATCGACGTGCCCTACGAAACCGACGAGGAACGCGAGATCGCCCAGGGCGTGGGCGGCTACGCGCGGCCCATGCCGGCGGCCTGGATGGCGCGCCAGGCGGCGCTGGTGGCCGAACGCTGCAAGCAGGCCGACATCGTCATCACGACGGCGCTCATCCCCGGCCGTCCCGCGCCCGTGCTCGTCAGCGAGGAAACCGTCGCCGGCATGAAGCCGGGCTCGGTCATCGTCGATCTGGCCGTGGAGCGCGGCGGCAACTGCCCGCTGTCCCGGCCCGAGCAGGTGGTCGAGGCGCACGGGGTGAAGATCGTCGGCTACACCAACCTCGCCGCCCAGGTGGCGACCGACGCGTCCGCCCTGTATGCCCGCAACCTGCTGGACTTCCTGAAGCTGGTGGTCGCCAAGGATGGCGCCCCGGCCATCCAGCGCGAAGACGAGATCGTCGCCGCCTGCATGGTGTGCGATGCCAACCGCGTGCTGAGGAACAAGTAATGGAACTCATCGACCACACCATCATCAACCTCATCATCTTCGTGCTGGCCATCTACGTGGGCTACCACGTGGTCTGGAACGTCACCCCGGCGCTGCACACCCCGCTGATGGCCGTCACCAACGCCATCTCCGCCATCATCATCGTCGGCGCCATGCTGGCGGCGGCGCTGACCGATACCGGCCTGGGCAAGACCATGGGCGTGCTGGCCGTCGCGCTGGCCGCGGTCAACGTATTCGGCGGCTTCCTGGTCACCCGGCGCATGCTCGAGATGTTCCGCAAGAAACCCAAGGCCGCCCCGGCCGACGGCGCCAAGCAGGAGGCCCGCTGATGCTCTCGCTCAACGTCGTCACCCTGCTCTACCTGGTCGCCTCGGTGTGCTTCATCCAGGCGCTCAAGGGCCTGTCGCACCCCACGACCTCGCGCATGGGCAATACCTTCGGCATGGTGGGCATGGCCATCGCCGTCCTGACCACCGCCGCGTTGATCGGCAAGCTCGCCGCCGAGCCCCTGGCCGGCCTGGGCTGGGTCGTGCTGGGCCTGCTGGTCGGCGGCACCGCCGGCACCATCATGGCCAAGCGCGTGGAAATGACCAAGATGCCCGAGCTCGTAGCCTTCATGCACAGCATGATCGGCCTGGCCGCGGTGTTCATCGCCATCGCGGCGGTGGCCGAGCCGCACGCCTTCGGCATCGCCGATGCGGGCATTCCCATTCCCACCGGCAACCGCATCGAGCTGTTCATCGGCACCTTCGTCGGCGCGATCACCTTCTCCGGGTCGGTCATCGCCTTCGGCAAGCTGTCGGGGCGCTACAAGCTGCGCGTGTTCCGCGGCGCACCGGTGGTGTTCGCCGGCCAGCACATGCTGAACCTGCTGCTGGCCGTCATCATGGTCGGATGCGGCGTCTGGTTCGCGGCCACCCAGGAATGGACGCCGTTCGTCATCATGACGGCCATCGCCTTCGTGCTGGGCGTGCTCATCATCATCCCCATCGGCGGCGCCGACATGCCCGTCGTGGTGTCGATGCTGAACAGCTACTCCGGCTGGGCCGCGGCCGGCATCGGATTCTCGCTCAACAATCCCATGCTGATCATCGCCGGTTCGCTGGTGGGCTCGTCGGGCGCGATCCTGTCCTACATCATGTGCAAGGCGATGAACCGGTCGTTCTTCAACGTGATCCTGGGCGGCTTCGGCGGCGATACCTCGGCGGCCAGCGCGGCGGGCGACCAGCAGCAGCGCAGCGTCAAGTCGGGCAGCCCCGACGACGCGTCCTTCATGCTGACCAACGCCGAGACCGTGGTGATCGTGCCCGGCTACGGCCTGGCCGTGGCGCGCGCGCAGCATGCGCTCAAGGAACTCACCACCAAGCTGACCGAGAAGGGCGTGAACGTGAAGTACGCGATCCATCCGGTGGCTGGCCGCATGCCGGGGCACATGAACGTGCTGCTGGCGGAAGCCGAAGTGCCCTATGACCAGGTGTTCGAGATGGAGGACATCAACTCCGAGTTCGGCCAGGTCGATGTGGTGCTGGTGCTGGGCGCGAACGACGTGGTGAACCCGGCCGCGAAGAACGATCCCAAGTCCCCCATCGCGGGCATGCCCATCCTCGAGGCCTACAAGGCGCGCACCATCATCGTCAACAAGCGGTCGATGGCGGCGGGCTACGCGGGCCTGGACAACGAGCTGTTCTACCTGGACAAGACCATGATGGTGTTCGGCGACGCGAAGAAGGTCGTCGAGGACATGGTCAAGGCGGTGGAGTAAGCCGGTCCGCGCCCCGCGTGCAACGCGCGGGGCGCGCGCCGGTCAGGCGGGGCCGGTGGATACCGGTCCGGCCGCCACCGAAGCGGGCGCGAACGCCAGCGACTCCAGCGCGTACGACTCCAGGACCCTGGTGTCGACGACCGGCCAGTAGCCCGCGGGCAGGCACATCGCGCCCTGCTCGACGCGGACCGGATTCCTCAGCAGGCTTTCCGGCAGTTTCAACCAGCCGTTCATCTCGCCCGTCGTATCGATGGTGTGGCTGGCCACGGCCGCTTCCATCCAGCACGAGATGTCCGTCGCCACGCCATTGCCCAGCACCGGGCGCAGGCCGCTGCGCCCGATGTGGAGCAATCCGTCTCCCAGACGCTGGACGCCGCCCAGCTTGTTGATCTTCACCTTGACGAATGCCACCCCCGCCAGCCCGGCTGCCCGCTCCACGTCGGCCAGCGTGTAGATGGACTCGTCCAGCATGATGGGCACCGGGGCATCGGCCGCCACCCGGGCATTGGCCGCCCAGTCGTGCTTGTCGCAAGGCTGCTCCAGCAGTTCGATGTCCGTGGGGGCCAGTTCCGCCAGGAAGGCCCGCGCCTGCTCCACCGTATAGGCCTGGTTCGCGTCCAGCCGCAGGCGGGCGCGCCCGCGCACGGCCTGCTGGATCCAGCCTACCCGGCGCAGGTCGGCGCCGACGTCGAAGCCGATCTTGACCTTGAAGGTGGCATAGCCCTGCGCGAGCAGGCGCTCGACCTCCCGCCCGAGCCCATCCTCATCCTGCTGCTGCAACGGAACCAGCAGCGGCACGCGCGCCGGCTCCCGCCGTTGCAGGTAGCGATTGCCCTCGGCCATCTCGATGGCCGAGATCATGACCGAAGCCGCGTGCGAGTGCCGCTCCAGATGGCGCGCCAGGCATGCCTTGGCATGCTCCGTATCCTGTTGCAGCAGGCGCCCGGCCCATTCCCGGCAGAACGCCCAGGCCTCCTCGTCGGTCTCGTCGGTGTAGCCCGGCCCCACCACGGTTTCGGCCCAGCCCTGCGCGCCGTTCCGGTCCCGCACCGCGACCACGATGGGGTCGAAGCTGCGGAATACCAGATTGGACACCTTGTAGGGAACGGGCAGCGGCAGGCTCAGGCGATGAAGCTCGATGGCCGCGATCGTGCTCATGCCAGCGCGCTACCCAGGATCTGCGTGCGGTGCATGACCCGGCGGGTATCGCTCGGAAAGCTGTCGCGCCGGTGCATGGTCGCGACGTTGTCCCACATGATCACGTCCCCCACCTCCCAGGTCTGATGCCACGACGCGTCGTCCCGGGCCGTGTGTTCCCACAGGCGGTCGAGCAGTTCCTCGCTTTCGTCCAGGGGCAGGCCGACGATGCTGGCATTGCGGCGGCGCCCCAGGAGCAGGAGTTTCCGGCCGCTGCGCGGATGGGTCGCCACCAGCGGATGCACCCACCCCGGCGTATGACGCGGGTCGTCGCTCACCACCACGCCGCGCCGGACCTCGCCCGCGCTGTTGTACGTGGCGTCGTGCTTGAGCTGCAGGCGCGCCGCCCGCTCGCGCAGCGCCGGCGGCAGCGTATCGAAGGCGTGGTACAGGCTCAGGAATCCGGTGCGCCCGCCGCTGGGGGGCACCTCCAAGGCATACAAGGCGCACATGGCGGGCGGCGACGCGATGTAGGTCATGTCGGCATGCCACACCGCCTCGCCATCGCCCAGGCCGCCGATGGGCTTGCCGTTCTCGACGACGTTGGAGATCACGGCGACGAACTTCGCCACCTCGTCGTCCTCGCCGCCGGCCGCCCCGCCCGACCCCGCGTAGCCGGGGCTGACGTCGAGCGCCCCGAACTGCCCGGACATGGCCATCAATTGCCGGTCCGTCAGTTGCTGGCCCCTGAGCCTGACGACACCGTAGCGGGATACCGCGTACCGCAGGAAATCCACCTCCTCTTCGCGCAGCGGGCGCGACAGATCGATGCCATCGATATCCGCACCGACGAATTCACCAAGGGGTTCGACACGCATGTTTGATCCTCCATCTAGCGTCATTGTGTTTTGGCCGTTTTCCGGTTCGCCGCCAGCAACCGCGTCCATTGCGCTTCCTGCGCATCGAGCGACGCCTTCAAGCCGGCGCCGATCCGGGCCTCCGGCACGAGCAGCAAGGTCTGGGCGAGAAAGGACCTGAACTCGGGCGTAGTGGCGACCTTGACGATCGCGTCGCTCAGCCTGGCCTTGATGTCGCCGGGCGTCCCCGCCGGCACGAGAAACAGCGCCACCGACTCCTCGCTGACGGGATAGCCCAGTTCCTTCAGCGTGCGCACCTGGGGAAAGGCCGGCAGGCGGTCGGGGGCCGTGGTGGCGAGGATCTTCAGCCTGCCGGCATCGACATCGGGCTTGTAGCCCGCCCCGACGTAGCCGAAATCGATCTGGCGCTGCATGGCGGCCAGCCGCACGTCGACGCCGCCCTTGTAGGGGATGAAGTTGAACTCGACGTGTTCGCTGTCCATCACGCCCCGGATGACCAGCTCGTCGACCAGCGCCTGCTTGCCGAACTGGGTGAAGCCTTTCTTCCGGGTGTAGGCGATCAGTCCCGGCATGTCGTCGTAGGGCTGCTCCGCGCCGGCCACGATGACACTCTGGAAGCGCGCCACCGAAGCCAGGGCTTCGACGCCCGCGGCATTGAACGGCACGACGCCGGCGTGGGCATCGAGCGTCAGGTTCAAGGAAGTGGTGAACCCGACCTGATAACCGTCGGGCCGCGCGCGCGCCAGCGCCTGGGTCATCACGATGCCCCCGGCCCCGGGCTTGGATGCGACGACGACCGGCTGGCCCAGCGACTCCTGCAGTCCCTCGGCGATCTTGCGCGCCATGGCGTCGTAGCTGCCGCCCGCCGAGAACCCCACGGTGATGGTGATCGGGCGGGCCGGCCACGGCTCGGCCCGGGCCAGGGCGGGTGCCAGCAGGCATCCGCACAAGAACAGCGTCGATATAGGAAATTTCATGACCCGCTTGCCTCAAAACGGAGGATACAAGCGCAGTTTATGGATCCTTGTGCAGGACGGACAAACGATATAATCCAATACGATGTTAGAAAAACTTATATCTCCATGTTCCGCCTGCCACCGCTGAAAGCCCTCCGCGCCTTCGAGGCCGCCGCTCGCCACGAAAGCCTCAGCAAGGCGGCGCGGGAACTGAACGTGACCCATGCGGCCGTCAGCACCCAGGTCAAGCTGCTCGAGGAATCCCTGGGCGTGCGCCTCTTTCGCCGCCTGAGTTCCGGCCTGGCGCCCACGCCGCAGGCCATGCGCTACTACAAGACCGTGCACCAGGCCTTCAACCAGATCCACCAGGCCACGACCGACCTCCTGGACAGCGGGGCCGGCGATCCGTTGACGGTCAGTTGCCTGCCCAACATGGCCATGCACTGGCTGCTGCCGCGCCTGTACGGCTTCAACCTGCGCCACCCGGACATCAAGGTGAATGTGCTGACCGCGCCCAGAAGCCTGGACTTCGACCAGGACGCCATCGACATGGCGATCTGGTGGGGAGAAGGCTGGCCCAACCAGATCAGCCGCTATCTGTTCTCGGCGGAGATGGTGCCGGTGTGCAGCCCCGGTTTCCTGGCGTCCACGCCGTTGGATTCCCCCGCCGATCTCGTGCGCGTGCCGCGGCTGCACGTGCAGGGCACCATGGAAGACTGGGCGCTCTGGTTCGAGCATGCCGGCGTCGCGGCCGGGGCGCCGGCCGAGGCCGGCACGCGCTTCGATTCGCTGGCCTTCGCCCTGCGCGCGGCGGCCGAAGGCATGGGCGTGGCGATGGGGCGCCTGCCGCTGATGGAAGACGATGTGCGGCTGGGGCGATTGGTCTTCCCCTTCGACATCCGCTATCGGCCGCGCAAGGCCTGGCATCTGGTCTACCCGCCGGTCATCGCCAAGGCGCCCAGGATCAAGGCCTTCGAAGCGTGGGTCCTGGAAGAGGCCGCGAAATCGCCCTACCGGCTCGATCGGCCCTGAAGGCCACGGTCCAGCAGCGCCCGCAGCGCCGCCACCAGCGCCAGCGGCTGGTCCAGCATCAGATAGTGATAGGCCTGCGGGATCACGATAGGGCCCCGCCCATGCCGCAGGCAGTCCACGATGCGTTCCGCGTCCTGCTGGCGGATCACGGTGCTGAACTCGCCCCGCACATAGTCCACCGGAATCCCCAGGCCGCGCAGCAGACCGGCCATGTCCGGCTCGTGCGGGCCGGGCGGCAGGTGGGGATCGAACTTCCATAGCCAGCCCTGCCCTTGCGGACGCAGCGAGAAACGGGCCACGTGATCCACCAGGAAATCGTTGCCGCAAGGTTGCTCGGGCGTGAGCCGGTAACGTGCCCTGGCGCTGGCGAAGTCGGGATACGGATCGGTGCGCGGGCGTCGGGCCGGCCCGGCCGAACTCGGCGGGCTGTCGGCGAACCGGCAGATGCTGTCGACCGCCACCACGTGCCCGATCAGGTCCGGAAAGTCCGCGGCGGCCCGCAGGGCGCGAGCGCCGCCGAAGCTGTGTCCGACCACCGTGGCGGGCGCCAGCGCGGCATCGGCGATGACCGCCGCGATGTCCTCGGCGAAGCCCCGTGCGCTGTACGACGGACGATGGCCGCTGTCGCCCATGCCGGCAAGGTCCATGGCGACCACACGGTAGCGGTCGGCGAAGTACGGGGCGATGAAATCCCAGTAGCGCGCATGCGCCCGGTAGCCGTGGACGAACAACAGCCCCGGCCGCCCGCCATGCTCCAACCCCCACCCCAGGTAGTGCAGGCGCGCGCCGCCGGCCATGACGAAACGCGATTCGGCGCGATGGGCCAGCGCCTGCTCGAACCAGCCGGGCGCTTCCATGTTCCCGGCCACGCTCAATCCATCCTGGCCCGGGGCTGGGCGCCGCCGCCATCCACCACCGATGCGTGGCGGCCGGACTGAGCGATATCCACCCTTGCCTGGGCAACGAGTTGCAGATGGCGCGCGATGGCCGCGCGCCGCTCCGCCAGCACCAGCTTCTTGGTCAGCCGGGTGGCGCTCATCGAGTTGCCCGCCAGCGCACGCGCCAGTTGCAGCGCCTCGCCATGGGGATCCGGCGCGATCCGGTTGACCAGGCGGATCTCGCGCGCTTCGTCGGCCGAATAGGCGCGCCCCGTCAGCATGATCTCCAGCGCGGCGGCCTCGCCGACGATGCCCGGCAAGGTGATGTCGCTAATGCCGGACAGCATGCCGTGCTCGACCTCGGGAAAGGCCAGGCGCGCGTCCGGCGCGGCCACGCGCATGTCGCAATGGATGGCCAGCGTCAGCCCGAAGCCGATCACATAGCCGTGCAGCGCCGCCACGACCGGCTTGGTCAGTTCCACCCCCACGGAAGGAATGGCGTTGGCCAGGGTATCGGTATCCACCGTCCGGCCGGTGGCTTTCATTTCCTTGAAATCCGACCCTGCCGAGAATGCCTTCGGCCCCGCGCCGCGCAGCACGATCGCGCGGACGTCGTCGCGTGCCTCGGCCTCGCGCCAGATGTCTCCCAACGCCGCCTTGTGTCCGGCGTCCAGGGCATTCAGGCGTTCCGGGCGGTTCAGGGTGACGACGAATACGCCATCGCCGGCGGCTTCGAATTCGATGCTCATCGATGCTCCTTTCCATGCCCGCGTCGGGGCGGGTCCAGACGGAATTCTAGGAATAGTTTGTATAGAGCACAACTTGTGTTTATTATGAACATATCATTCTCCAGCCATCGCCATGAGCATCCCCGCGCTTCTTGAACGAGCCCGCCGGACCTGGCCCGACCGCTGCGCGCTGATCGACGCGGACAGCGGGCGGCGCTACGGCTTTCCGGAACTGGTGGACGAAGTATTCGCCTTCTCGACCCGCCTGCTCGCGGCTTGCGGCACGCAGCCGGGCGACCGTGTCGCGTTGCTGGGAGACGCCACGCCCGCCTTCCTGTTCGCCGACTATGGCGTCATGAGCGCGGGCCGCGTCCGGGTATCGCTGGACCCCGCCCTCGATCCGGCCGAACAGCTCGCCCAGTTGCGCGATTCCGGCGCGAAGGTGCTGCTGTACTGCCCGTCCCACGCCGACCGGGTACAAGCGCTGCGCCCGGCCCTGGCGGACTGCGGCATCGACGCCCGTCCGCTCGACAGCCTGGACACCGCCGCCGGCGCGGTCCCGCCCGATGCGCCCCCGCCCGCCCCCTGCGAGCCGGGCTGGATCGCGGCGCTGAACTACACGGGCGGCACGACGGGTACGCCGAAGGCCGTCGTGCATACGCATGGCAGCTATTGCGCGGCCCTCCACAACATCGTGGCGGCACGCCGGCCGTGGACGGGCGACCGGATGCTGAACGTTCGGCCGTTGTGGCCGATCGCCGCGATTTCACTGCTGGCCCATCTGCTGCAAGGCGGCACGCTCATTCTCGGCGCCCATTTCGAGCCCCGGCGTTTTCTCGACCTGGTGGCGCGCTACCGGCCGACCTGCACCTCGCTGGTCCCGACGCACCTGGTCCGCATCCTGCGGGCCCTGCCCGAGGGGCACGCCGGCCTCGACTCGCTGGCATGCATCGAAATCGGCGCCGCCGCCATGCCGCGGGAGCTGTTCGAACAGGCGGTGGCCGTCTTCGGCCCCGTCTTCTCCGTCATCTATGGCCTGACCGAGGCGCCGTGGACCTGCTACCGGCCGCCGGCCGCCACCGCCGAGCTGCTGGCCGATCCGGCCGGCACGCTCGGACTGGTCGGCCCCACGACCGATCGCGCCGACATCGCCATCGGCGACGGCCAGGCGCCCCTGCCCCCGGGCACGGTCGGCGAAGTGCTGATACGCGGCGCCCACGTCATGCAAGGCTATTGGAACCAGCCCGGGCTGACGGCGGCGGTCCTGGACGGCGGATGGTTCCATACCGGCGACCTGGGCTGTCTCGACACCCAGGGGCGATTGCGCATACAGGGACGGGCCAAGGCCATCATCCGCACGGGCGGCAAATCCGTGCAGCCGGCCGAGGTGGAACAAGTGCTGTGCAGCCATCCTTCGGTCCTCGAGGCCGCCGTCGTCGGCATCGCGGACCCCGAGTGGGGAGAGATCGTCGCCGCCGCCATCGTCGCGCGGCCCGGCACCCGCCCCGGCGGCGACGACCTGGCGGCTTTCTGCCGCGAACGCCTGTCCACGCACAAACGCCCCAGGCGCCTGGTGTTCATGGACGCCCTGCCTCGCTCCCATTACGGTAAAGTGTTGACCCGGAAGATCCAGGACGTGATCGCCGCCGCCCGCCAAGACTGACCCTTCTTTAGCGTGAACAGGCCCTAGCCTTGCAGACAACGCCAGAACACCGCCCGCCAGATGCCGATGGCACCGGACGGGTGCAATCCATAGACCGCGCCTTCATCGTGTTGCGCGAACTGGCCAGCACGCCGCAAGGCGCCACGGCGCTGGACCTGTCGCGCCGCACGGGCATAGAACGGACCACCGTCCATCGCCTGCTCAAGACCCTCGTGCACTGGGACATGGTCACGGCCGACGACGGCGTCTATGCGCTGGGACCCGAGTGCCTGCTGTTCGCCACGGCGCACGCCAGCCGGCTCAATGTGCGGCGCGCGGCGCTGCCCTACGCGGTCGAACTGCAGGAGAAAGTCCTGCACGGACGTTCCGCGCTGGTTTCCATCTCGGTACCCGCGCGCGATCGCGCCATCATCGTCGAACGCATCTGGACCCCGCGCACGCCGATGAACGTCATCATCGACATCGGCAACCAGTTTCCGCTGGACGACTGCGCCAGCGGCAAGTCCATCCTGTCCACCTACCCGGACGAACTCTGCCAGGCCACGCTGGGCAAGGCCCGCTTCGACAAAGTCCGCCCCGCGCTGAAAAAAGTCCGCCAGGCAGGCGGCTTCTGCGCCACGGCTGGCCGCTACAAGCGCGGACTGGCCTCGCTCGCCTATCCTTTCCACGGCCGCAACGCCGCCGCGCTGGGCGCCATCGTGGTCTCGGGGCTGGAGCTGGACGACGAGCTCGACGTCGATTCGTCGCTGGCCCAGCACCTGCAACGCGCCTGCGACAACGTTTCGTCCGCGCTGCAGCTCGGCTGAGATCCGTTCAGGACCGCGGGTAGCGGCGCGGCCGCAAGCCCGCATGGAACCAGTTGATCAACGACACGCCGTCGTAGACGGGAACGCCGAAGCGCTCGACGATGTCCGCGCTGAACGGGGTCATGTTGCTGCATTCGGAAACGATGGCCCCCACGTCCGGATGGCGGCGCAGCAGCTCATCGGCCGCGGCCAGCACTTCGGCGCGCATCTCCTCGAACCGGGGCACGACGTCCCCCGACTTGATCGAGGTGACGAACACCGAACCGGCCGGCATGCCCACCACCGGCGTATCGGCCGCCACGCCGACCGCTTCGAGATGCGCCGCATGCAGGTTCTCGCTGCTGAAGGTCAGGATGCCCACCCGCTTGCCGGCCGGCAACAGGCGCTCGGCCAGGGGCACCTGCAGCAGGCTGCTGGTCGCCACCGGCACGCGGCAGGCCTCGGCCAGCTCGCGCTGGAACAGCGCCAGGAAACCGCAGGTGGTGGCAATGCCGTCGACCCCGCCGGCAATCAGGTCGAGCGCCGCCGCCTTGAAATCATCCAGCAGCCCCGATTCCTGCAACGCCATCATCTTGTCCGGCGTGGCGGATTCGACGACGCGATACTGCACCGGGAAATCCCAGGTGCCGGCATGGCCGACGTCGCCCGGCAGCCGTCGAAAACCGGTTTTCACCATCAAGATACCCACGCTGACCCCGTGAAAGGTCTTCCGGCGCGCCACGACCATGCTGTGCTCCCGATCAGTCCGTCTTATTTCTTTTCAATTTTCGCCTGCTCGACGGCCTGCGCATACTTGCGGCTCTCGCTGGCGACATAGTCGCCGAATTGCCTGCCCGTGACGGATCCCGCCACCATGCCCTGCTTGTCGAGCCAGGCCTTGAACTGCGCCGACCCCAGCACCTTGGTCAACGCCGCCTGGATCCGCCCGGATACCGGCTCGGGCAATCCCTTGGGCGCCCACATGCCATACCAGGAAACGAAGTCCATATCGCGCACCCCCGCTTCCTGCAAGGTCGGGACCGAGGGCAACAGGCTGCTGCGCTGCTGCCCCGTCACCGCGATGGCTTTCAGGCGCCCCGTGCTGACGAAGGGCAAGGTGGTCAATACCGGATCCATGATGGCGCTGAGCTGGCCGCCCACGATATCGGCCAGCGCCGGCGCCGACCCCTTGTAGATCACCATCGGGATCTGGGTACCGGCCCGCACGTTGAAAGTCTCCATCGCCAGGTGGCCGCCAGAGCCGAACCCGCCGACGCCGAAGTTGACCTTTTCCGGATGCGTCTTGGCCTGCTTGATGAAATCGTCGACCGTATTGATACCGCTCTGCGGCGACACCACGAAGACCAGCGGCGTGCTGGCGACCATGCCAATGGGAGTGAAATCCTTGCGCAGGTCGAAACGCTGGGCTTCCTTCATGACCAGCGGATTGACGATGATGGTGCTGGCGGTGAGCAGCAGCACGTGGCCGTCGGGGTCGGATCCCGCCACGTAGTCGGCGCCGATGTTGCCCGATGCGCCGGCACGGTTTTCCACCACCACCTGCTGCCCGAACTCTTCGGACAGTTGCACCGCCAGGGCGCGCGACAACGCGTCCACGGTGCCGCCCGCCACGTAGGGCGCCACGATGCGCACGGGCTTGCTGGGAAACGACTGCGCCATGAGAGGAGAAGCAAAAACCGCGCATGCCGCCAAGGCTACCAATGAACTCATCGCTTTCATGAAGACTTCCTGTCGAATGGGACACCGCATGCCGGGTCGCCGCCTTGGCGGCTCGGTATGTTCGCAATATGGACTTGTTGTGCGAAACGTAAGTAGATTAGGCCTCGCCCTTCATGGGGTCAACGATTTTTTGGGCGGCTGCTTATAACTTCGGTCCAGGCCGGCCGGAATGACGTGCGGCAAGCGCCTCCAGGCCCCGGCACAAAACGTTTGAGCAAATGCGAATTGGTTGTTTGGATTCCCGCGGCGGACGTCTTAAGGTGGGCGTCTCTGTTCCGGACATTCCCGCCATGTATTCCGTCCTCACGATCACCGGCAGCCCTGCTGCCACGTCCCGCTCGGCGCTGCTGGCGCAGACGGTGGCCCAACAGCTTGCGCGCGATGGCTACGCCGTGCGTTCCCTGCACGTGCGGGACTTGCCCGCCGAGGCGTTGCTGCAAGCGGATTTCTCGCATCCGGGCATCGTCGGTGCCGTCAGGCAGCTTGCCTCGGCGGATGCCGTCGTCATCGCCACGCCCATCTACAAGGCGGCGTACAGCGGCGTGCTCAAGGCCTTCCTGGATCTTTTGCCGCAGACTTCGCTGCAAGGCAAGATCGTCCTGCCGCTGGCCACGGGCGGTTCGCCCGCGCACCTGCTGGCGGTCGACTACGCCCTCCGGCCGGTGCTGCATGCGTTGGGTGCCCGCCACATCCTGGGCGCGGTGTACGCCTCCGACGCGCAGGTCTCGGGCGATGCCATCACCGGCTACAGGATCTCGCCCGAAATCGCCGACCGCCTGCAAGCCGGCGTGCGTGAATTGAACGCTGGCCTGGCGGCCAGCCGCCCGCGAACGATACCGGTCGACGTGCGCGAGCGCCTTTATGCCTGAGGGTGGCGGATAGCCTGCGCTACGGTGCGGACACCCACGGATCAAACAGCGCGCGGATGTCGGCGTCGCGGATCGCCACGCCGTTGTTCGCCTGCTGGGACTGGATGTACATGTTCATGATCATCTTCATGCCATCCACCGGATAGTTCAGCCTCACCCCCTGTCCCTCGGCAATGCGCCGGCTCCATTCCGCACGGATGCGGCGCCAGTAATCCGACGTGTTGTCCCAATAGGCATGGCCGCTGCGGAAGTTGAAGCCGGTAATGCGGCGATAGTCGTTGACGCCCGTCTCGTTCACCAGCGTCGCGCGCTCCCGCTCGCCTTCCCGCACCACCTTGCGATTGGCCTGTTCGTGCAGCCAGCCCTCGGCCGTGATGCGGTGCGTGTTGACGATGCCCAGCGCGTTGTAGTCGCCGCGCTGGGTGTATTCGCGCCGCGGCAACGGCCGCCACCCGGCATCCGAGGTCCACGTCGGCACATCGTTCTCGTAGGTCCATTTGCCGGTGCCGCAATAGCGCGGCGCATCGCTGACCTCGTAGACGCACTGCGTCCAGGCCCCCTTGGTGACGGCCGGATCGATGGGCCGCAGGCGCCAGGTCTGGTTCTCCGTGAACTCCAGCCGCGCCGGCGCCTGGTAGCGCCAGTCCTGGCGCCAATGCTTGACCACGAATCCGGCGGTGCGATGCACCAGCAGATGCTGGAGCACGATGCGGTCGCCCTGGTCCTCGGCCACCAGCACCATCTCGTAGGCACCGCTGCGGTAGCGCCGCTTGGGCTCATAGCCCGGCGCGGGATCGCTTTCCTCGAAATTGAAACTGACCCGGTACTCGCCCACCATCGCCAGGATGGCCTGCCGGTCGCGCTCCAGGCCTTCGGCATGGCTGATGACCTGCGGACGTTTTTTGTCCGGGACGGCGCGGATGTGGGAGGTGGAAAGGCAGCCGCCCAGCAGCACGGGCAGCAGACACGGGACGAGCAGGTGTCGGAGTTGGATCTTCATGATGGGGGTTCCGTCAAAGGGTGTTCAAGCATCGTCAAAAAACCTTGGTGAAGCCCAGCGTGAGGCGGTTCTTCTCGTAGGTATGAAGGTGCGGGATGCTGCTGCGATTCTTGCGGTACTCGTAGCTCAGGGTGGGCGTCATCCCGTGCCAGGCGTAGCCGGGTAGCGATACGTTCACGTACAGGCTGCCCTCGTGGTCGCGCTGGCGCTTCTCGAACAGCGCAACGGCCTCGTCCGCCTGCCGCTGGCGGTAGCCGTAGGCCATGCTGACGGCCACCTTGCCGCCGAACGATTTGTAGATTCCCAGACGCGCGCTCTTTTCGCGGTAGGCGAAGATCCCCAGGCGCGCACCGCTCTCGCGCCAGGCCAGGCTGCCGTACACCAGCAGATCGGGGCGGATCACGTACTGTCCGAACAGCCCTATGCTGCGAAAGTCGCCTTCCAGGCTTTCCAGCCGCTGCGCGAAATGGCGATACTTGGTTTCGTAGCTGGCTTCCAGCATCGCGCGCGGGCTCAACTGCCGGCTGATGCTGGTTCGAAAACCGAAGGCGTGGTAGGCCTTATGCCCACCTTCGCGGTCGTATTCGAACAGCGGCAGGAACTGGAACTGATTGCGCGCCGACCCGTACTGGTAACCGAGGTAAGTGGTCGATGCGAGGTTGCCGTAGTCGTCTTCGTGCCGGTAGCGGTTGCCATAGTTGAGGCTGCGCAGCATGAAGGCGTGGTTGCCCGCCAGCGGCCATAGCTTGTTGAGGGTGCCTTCGAAATAGGCGCCGGTGTCGGCGGCCTTGCGGCCCGGCACGTTCTCGAAGCAGGCGTCCAGGAACCGCAGTGCGCACGGGTCCACGATCGTCGAGGCATTGTTCAGATTGTCCTCGCGTACCGCCGACAGGGACAGCGTGATCCGCATGCGCGTGCGCTGCTCGATGGCCGCCAGATAGTCGGCAACGTGCCGTTCGATTTCCGGCGGCAGCTGCCGGGCCTGCAGCCGTTGGAAGATCTCCCGCGCATCGCGCAGGCGATTGTCGATGAACAGCACGCGCGCCAGGTCCAGGTCGCCTCGGGTGAACAAGGGATTGGCCCGCAGCACCTGGCGGTAGCGGTCGATGGCGTCGGCATGATCGCCCAGTGCCGCCAGGCGGCTGGCCTCGACGAACGTGAACAGTGCCGGATCGTGCCTGGGAACCTGTCGGTACTGGCGCAGCAGCCGGTCCGCGCCGAACCAGTCGTGCTGGTTGACGGCGTTCAGGATGGCGAGCGTGAGCTGCCCTACCCGGGCTTCGGGAACCTGCCAGGCCGACAGCATGGACTCGTGGACCCAGCTTCCCTGGCCTTCGGGTCGGGACGGGACGGTCTGGCGGCGGATTTGCCGGGATTGCTGCTCGGCACCCTGCCAGAGCCGGTCAGCCGTGTCCTGCTGGGCCCAGGCGCAGTCCAGGCCCAGGCACCACAGCCATGCGATCCAGCAGAGAGAGCGGGGAAATGAAACTGTCATGGGGCCGGCGCGAGACAAGTCGACCAGGCCCCATCCGAAAACGGGGCCTGGAGAAACCGCGCATCACCGTGTCAGGCGGCGGTTTCTTTTTTGGTGGACATCAGGGAAGACGGGTACCGCTTATTTCTGGCGCGCGCCGAAAGAGGCGACATAGCCCGTGCCGAGATACGTGCCGCTGGCAACCCCGGCCAGCGCGCTGGCGTTCGCGCCGGCATCACCGAAGAACTGGCCCTGGCTGGTGCCGTTCGTCGCGCCCGGTGCGGTCGTCCCCACGTAGTACTTGGCGGTTCCGCTGAAAACCGCGCCGCCGGTGGCCGCGATTTCCAGCGTTTTCTTGCCCGTGCCGCTCCCCGCGGTGAATTGCCCCGAAATGGATGTGGCGCCCGACGACACCGTCAACTGGCCAGGCAGCACGCTCGGTGCGTTGACGGCGGTGCTCGGGGTGGCCACCAGGGCCACGCCCACGTAGTCGGTCGACGACGACGGCAGGACGCGATCCTTCTTGTCGCCCACGTACCACGCCTGGTGGTCGACCAGGCCGGGCGTGGCGGAATCCGCGCTGGCGATGCCGAAGTAGACGCTCTTGGCCAGGCCGGGAATCTTGATGCCGTCCAGGCCGACCGCCAGCGGTTCCTCGCCCTCGTGTTCCGGTTCGGTATGGATGAAGCCGGGCGCCAACTGATGGTAGGTGAAGACCCAGTTGGTGCTGGTGCCGGCCAGGGTCTGGTCCAGCGCGGAGACATGGGTGAACGACTCGATGCTTTGCAGGCTGATGTAGTCGCTGGTGCCGGCGGCCGCGATGCCCGGTGCGCCGATCGGACCATGGAACCCACCCACGGTGGTGGGGCCGAGGTTGACGAGGTTCACCACGCCCGCCTTGTCGCTCACGACCTCGTAGGTCTGCGCCTGCGCCGCGCCGGAGACGGCGAGAATGGCCAGTGCAATCAGTGCTTGCTTCATGATCATCACTCCTTGGGTGTGTGCCAGGCACACGGGACGCCCGTGGCGGAATGCCGCGGACAGGCGGCCCGGCGCCCGCCGGGCCGCGACGGCCGCAGCCGGGACGATGCCGCCGCGGGCATCCCCGGCGGCATCCATGGAAGTCGAATGGGCCTCACTGCGAACCCCGGGCGCGAACGTTCAATTGAGCGGCCCCCGATGCAAGGTGTAGCCTTCCTTTTCCGCGACCCGGAAGGACCACGTGAACTGATAGGCATCCACGATCTTTTGCAGGCGCGCTCCCTCCGCATTGCCCTCGGCCGTATTGCCCAACGCCGTCCATTCGGCATAGAGCCGCGCTTCGTTGACGATGGACGGACGCTCCAGGGAAAACTCCACCGAGTCGCCCTGGCGAATCACCTGGTTGTTCCGAAGACCGTTGAAGACGGGCTGGTAGCCCTCGACCACCGAGGACGTCCGCAGGTCCACGATGGTGTAGTCGCGGTCGAAGGCCGTCAGGCGAAAGCGTTCGACGGCCAATGACGTGGCGCCGCTTTCCACCGGCTGGACATTGCTGAAGCGCGCATTCGCGGCAGCCGTGAAGGGGAAGAACAACTGGATGTTGCCGTCCACGTCCGAGTCGCGGCTATTGGCCGGGAGCCGCTCCAGCAATAGCGTCGAGTAGTTCTCACGCCCGTTGATGACCGTGAAAGCCACGCGCTTGGGTTCGGAAACGGCAACCCCGTCGCTGATCCTGGCCTCCACCACGTAATCACCCGGCACGGCGAGGTCGAAGCCGTTTCCATTGGGATGGCACTTTTCCCCGGCGGCCGTCGAGCACGAATAGGAGGGGAAGTTGGCGCCTTCGGGCTGCTTGACGACAGAAATGTCGTAGTACAGCGGCGAGTCCTGATCCGGATCGAACATGTATTGGACGTTCGAGGTGATAAACATCGGGGCGGACTCGGCGATCACCGGCTGGCCCGGCGTGGTCCCGCTATCCAGGCCGCCATTGCCGTTCGGATACCAGATGTAGTGATTCTGAAGCGAAAGGCGCGTCAGTACCGGCGGGTTGTTGCCCACCTTGGCGAAGGCGCTGGCGCTGGTGGTTGCCCCCACCCGGTTGCTGATCGCTCCCTTGGAATCCTTGACCTGCAGAAAAGCGATGTACGGGCCCGGTTTGTCGGCCACCACGCTGGCCGTCGGATCGTTCTGGCTTTGCGTCAGCACGGCGCTGCTGCCGGCCGGGCGCTCCAGGGTCCAGGTGTAGAAAAGCTGGTCGCCGTTCTTGTCGGAACTGGCACTGCCGTCGAACGTGATGGTCTGGCCGACCAGTACCTTGGCCACGTCCACCTTGGCGCTGGCCACCGGTGCGACATTGGCGCCCGTCTTGATGCTGAGCGCATAGTCCGCGACCGCGCTGTCCAGCTTGCCGTCGCTGACGACGAGCTCGAACCGCCAGTTGCCCGTCTTGCTGCCATCCAGCACCACGGAGCTGGCCGTCGACGTCAGCCGCTCGCCCGGGCTGGCCTGGTTCCAGTAGGTCCACTGGTAGGTCAGCGGATCGCCTTCGGGATCGTAGGAGGCATAGGCGGCGATCGTGCAATAGGGATAGTGGATGGAGGTGCCGCCGAGCTCGCATTCGCCCGTGCCCGAGATGCCGGCCACCGGCGCGGTATTGACGGTATCGTCCGCGGCTTTCGCGACGTTCACGATCACGCGCTGCGTGGTGGCGGCGTGTCCGTCGTAGGCCATGAAGTCGAAGGTGTACTTGCCAACGACGTCGGGGACGAACTCGGTCTTGGCGCTATCGGCGTTGGCGATCGTGGCCTTGCTGCCGACCGGAATCGCGGCGGTGGTCGGAAAACGCCAGCGGTAGCCCAGCGCGTCGCCGTCGGGATCCCTGCTGCCGCTGCCGTCGAGCACCACGGGCCGGCGCAGCGTGCCGGCGAAGACCAGGTAACCGTTCCGGTCGTACGCGGCATCCGCCGGCGCGGTGATGGAGACGACCGGCAGGCTGTTGCCGGTATTGACGGTGATCCTGACGTCGGCAGGTTCGCTGGTCTTGTCTCCATGCCGCACGACGAGACTGGCGCGATAGATGCCGACCCGGTCGGCCAGAAAACTGGCCTTCGCGCTGGTCGCGTCTCTCAGGGCGGTGATCAGCTCATTGTCGGGTTGCTCGATCAGAGTCCATTGGTACCGTAGCTCGCCCACGGCTGCGCCGGTGGGCGCAAGGCTGTGGCTACCGTCCAGCACGACGGTGGCGCCCCGCAATACCGTCTGTTCCGCGGGAATGGCCACCGCCAGCGGATTGACGCTGGTCGCCGTGATCGTGACGCGCGCGCTGCCGCTGGACGTGCCGTCGCTGACGATCAGGTCGGCCACGTAGTCGCCCGGAAGATCGGGGGTCAAGGTCGGCCTGGCGCTGGCGTTGCCGGACAACACCGCGCCGCTGCCCTCGGGTTTGGCCGACAAGGTCCACGCATAGCGCAGCGTGCCGCCGTTGGGCGTGGTGCTGGCGCTGCCGTCGAGCGTGACGGCCGTGCCGATGGGCACGCTGGTCCGGTCGGCGGTGGCCACCGCGGTGGGCCGGGCGGCGCCGGTGCCGGCATCGCCGCCGCCATCGCCGCCGCCGCATGCGGCAAGCAGCATGACGGCGATGCCCGCCAGCCCTGCCCTGAGGTTGCGCAAGGAAAGAATCATGGCTGTGGAACCCTCTGGTGGTTGAATGGAATATCCAAGGTCTCAGTACCTCAAGGTCACGCTCACTCGCGCCGTGCGGCCCGGCGCGGGAATCAGTCCCAGGCTCAGGGCGTCGAGGTAGTAGCGGTCGGTGATGTTGTCCAGGTTGAAATCGATGCTGACGCGATCGTTGACCCGATAGCTGGCGAACAGGTCGAACACCCGGTACGCGTGCCAGGGCACGATGGACAGGAAGCTGCGCCGGGTGTCGTCGTTGTATTGGGGAGCATTGGTGCGCTGGCCCATGAACGTGCCGCGCACGCCCAGCACGAGCCGGTAGTCCAGCAGTCGCGCGCCCAGGGTGATGTTGCCGTGCCACTTGGGCGGCACCATGTTGTTGATGTAGCTGCCGGCGATGCCGTAGTCGTTGCAGCGCTCGGCGCGATAGCTGCCGGTATGGCAGATCTCGATCTTGTTGTACTGGGTGACGCCGAATTGGGTGAACACCACGCCCAGGTCGTACGAACCCGACAACTCCAGCCCGTTGAAGGTCGCGCTGTCGATGTTGCGCATGGTGAAGTTGGAGGCCTGGCTCAGCTCGCCGCCCGCGCCGCCCTCTTCCCACAGGTTGGGCGTCGTACGCGTCAGGTAGTCCTTGGTATGGTTGCGGAAGTAGGCCAGCTTCAGGCGCAATCTGTCGCGGCCGGCCAGGATGCCGTCCTTGAGATAGTTGACGCCGACTTCCTTGTTCCTGGTGTGTTCGGGCTTGAGGATGACGTCGGGCGCGGCATCGAACGAAAAGCCGGAGGTGCTCTCGAACAGGCTGGGCATGCGGTAGGCCTCGGCATAGCGGCCGTAGAACTGCAGGCCGTGCTTGCCCGGCTCCCAGCTCAGGCTGATGACCGGCGCGGTGCCGCTTTGCTTGTTGCGGTTGGGCAGCGGATCGCAAACGCCATCGCCATCGGCATCCACGCAGCTCGGGCTTTGCGGATCGTGGACCGTGATGGGCTTGTCGTCATGCGACTTGAAACGGGTATGACGCACGCCCACGTCCAGCGCCACGGTTTCCACGGGCTTGTATAGCCAGGCCACGAACGCGCTGTATTCGTCGCGGCTGCCCTGCCGCCCCGCCAGCCCTCGGAAGTCCGGCGTCAGGGGCGTGGTGCCGACATCCTCCCATTGCCCGGCCAGGCCATAGCGCAGCTGGCTTTCGCCCCAGGCGCGATGATCCAGGCTGGAGGTGTTCTCCAGGGTCAGCCCCCAGCGCCGGTATTTCTCGCGCTCGTTGTTGTAGAGATCCGGCTGGGTCGCGCTGGGACTGTTGTTGGTGGCGCGGGTCCGGGTATGCCAAAGGTTCGCGCGCAGGTCCAGCCACGGCGTGCCGGCTGGATTCCAATGGTAGCGGCTGGCGTAGGTATCGACGGTGACGTCGCTGTTGCGCGGCTGCGTGATCGGTGCGAAGTTTGCGAAGCGGACGATCTGCGAAGGCATGATTTCGCTGTACACGCTGCGGTAGCGCAGGTAGCTCAATTCGAGTTCCTGGTCTGCCGGCAGGTAGAACGTGCCTTTGAGCAGCGCCGACCTGCTTTCGTAGTTGGTGCCGGGAATGCGCTCGCCGGCCTGGAAATACGAGGCCCCGCGGACCTCGGGGCGAACCTCGGTATAGAACGGCAACTTGCGCCGGTTCGAGACATCGACCCAAGCCGAGGGACCGTGCGCGCCGGCGTAGTAATTGCCTTGCTCGCGTTGCGCATAGGCCGCCACCAGATCGAATTTCTCCCAGCGCTTGGCGATGGCCAGGCTCCCGGCATAGCTCTTGGGCCGGAAGGTGCCGGGCCGGTCCAGCCCCTCGGGGTTGCCCCATTCCTCGGGCAGGGCGTATCGCCCGGAGCAGGCGGCGGCCGTCACGCAATCGGTGCGGTAGACCGGCGCAACGCCCAGCGTGCCGCCGGTGTAGAGCCCGGCCGGCGTACCGGCTGCCGCGGGCGAGCCGCTGTTGTTGCCGATGGCCTGCCCGCGCACGCGCAGGCCGAAATCCTGGCCGGGCCGGACGATGTCTTCGGCCTTGATGGTGCGCATGCTGACCAGGCCGCCGGTGGCGCCGGTGCCTTCGGCCGACAGGGTCGGTCCCTTGTCGATCTGGATGCCGCCGATCAGATCCGGGTCGATGTAGCTGCGCGACACCGCGCCGGAATACCCCCGATACACCGTGGTTTCCTGGCGCGCGCCGTCCACCAGGACCGGCACCCGGCCCTGGCCCTGCATGCCGCGGATGTTGATGTCCAGTCCGCCGCTGTTGCGAAGCTCGCCCACCAGCACGCCGGGCGTGCCGCGGAAGATATCGCCCACCGACGTGCCGCGGTTGCGCTCGATGTCTTCGCGGGTCAGCACGCTGCGCGAGCCGGCGGTGCGGTAGACCTCGTCCTTGGGATCCTGGTCGCGCACGCCCTCGACCGTGATCATCGGCAGCATCGATTGGCCGATCGGACTGCGCCGCAGGGAATAGATGCCCGCGTCGTAGGCGGTCTCGAAGCCGCTGGCTTCCAGCAAAGCGCTGAAGCCCTGCTGCACCGTGAACGTCCCGCGCAGCCCGGAACTGCGCATGCCGGCCAGCCACGAGGCATCGAAAGACAACACCACGCCCGCCATGCCCGCGAACTGGCTGAGCGCCGCCCCCAGCGGCCCGGCCGGCACCTCGTAGTAGCGCGCCTCGGCCGCCGCGGCGGTGCCCGCCGGCAACATCGCCGGCAGGCTGGCCGCCAGCATCAGGCCCCACAACAATCGACGCGCGACAGTGCGCCGGAAAGCGCACACGCAGCCCTGCAACATGGTCATCCTTTCGCCAAGACGTTCGTGAGATCCGTGCTCCTGATAGGGAGTCGAACGAACGCGCCCAAAAGGACAATCACCGCGAAAAAAATGTCGCGATCCGCTAGCGGCGGACGATGCGCGTCCAATAGCGGGTCCGGCGCTGGATCTCCACCGGAAAGGTGCGCCGCAAGGCGGCCAGCGCGGCATCGCTGTCGTTCAGGGGAAACGAGCCCGAGACCCGATGGCCGGCGGCGGCGGGATCACAGCCCAGCCAGCCGGGCCGATAGCGGGCCAGCTCCGCCACCACGTCTCCCAGCGCCCAGTCGGAAACGACCAGCACGCCCCTGGCCCACAGCGCGCGCGTGGGATCAGCCTGTGCCACCGCCTCGACCTCCCACGCGGACATGACGGCCTCCTGCCCCGCCTGGATCAGGCGCGGCGGCGCGGAAGCCCGGGCGGGATGCAGCAGGACCGCATGTTCCAGCACGGCGACACGGGTGGCGCGCGCCTCCAGGCGGACGGTGTAGCGTGTCCCGACCGAGGTTGCCAGGCCATGGACGGTCCCGACCCGGAACGGGCGCCGCGCCGGGTCGGCGGCCGTTTCGACCAGCACGTTGCCGGCCCGCAGCCAGACCAGGCGCTGGGTGGCGTCGAAACGGACGTCGACGGCGGCCTGGCTGTCGAGGACCAGGCGCGTGCCGTCCTCGAGCACGAGCGGACGGATCTCGCCCTTGGCGGCCTGATAATCGGCGCCGGAAAATACCGGCCGCCGGGCCATCAACAGCCCCCCGCCCAGCATGGCCAGCCCGCCCAGGCCCCGCAGCATGGCGCGGCGGCGGCTTGCCCGCGATCCGGCCAGGTCCAGCGCCGCCGCCGACATCTTGCCCGGCACGCTGCCCAACCGGCGTTGCAGCCGTTCGAGCTGGCCCCAGGCCCACTTGTTGTCGGCATTGCCATCGCGCCACTGGGCCCATCGTTCGCGCTGCGCGGCGTCCTGCGGTCCGGCGCACAGCTGCGCGTGCCATTGCGCGGCTTCGCGCAGCGCCAGGAGACGAGAGGCGGAAACGGCGCCCGCCGGGCCGGCGGCCGTCACGCGGCGAACTCTCCGGTCCGCACCAGGAAAAGCAGGCACTGCTCCGTCGCGCGAGCCATGTATTTCTTGACGGAACTGACCGTGACCTCCAGGCGCTGGGCGATCTCGGCATAGCCCAGCCCCTCGAGCTGCGACATCAGAAAGGCTTGCCGCGGCTTCGCGCCCAACCCCTGCAGCATCGCATCGATTTCGCAGAGCGTTTCGATCGCGGCCAGTTGCATCTCGGGCGAGAACTGGACGGGCTCGGGAGCGAGCGCCAGCGCGTCCAGCCACGCCCGCTCCAGCGCCTGGCGGCGGAAATGGTCGACCATGACGCGGTTGGCGATGGTGACGAGGTAGTGGCGCGGTTCATGCAGCACCGGCAACTGCCCTTTCGCGACGCCCGCCAGTATCCGCAGGAAGGTATCCTGGGCGAAATCGGCGGCCATGTGCGTATCGCCCAGCTTGCGCCGCAGCCAGTCCTGCAGCCACCGCTGGTGCTCGCTGTACAGCGTCGACATGGACTGAGGCGACGGCGAAGTATTGACGGCATCCATGGAGAATTGCCCGCCTCGTTTTTATGGATCTTAATGATAATGATACTTGTTCTTATTTAATAATCAAGAAGATCCATCGCCGCCGGGGTGCCAGTCACCGCCGCGCCCGGCCGGACCGGGCGCGGAAGCGACGATCAATCCCCGACGATCTTCCGTTCGCGGATGATGGCGCCGAAGCGCTTGGCGTCATACTCCGCCCGTTCGTGGAACTGCTCGGGCGTCATGGGCGCGGGATCTCCGCCCAGGGCCACGAGGCGCTCGCGGAAGGCGGGCGTGCCCACGATCTTGTTGATCTCGGTATTGAGCCTGGCGACGATGTCCTTGGGCGTGCCGGCGGGCGCGTAGAACCCGAACACGGTGTCGGCATCGAAGCCCTTCAGGCCGGCCTCGTCCAGCGTGGGTACGTTGGGGAACACCGGCGAGCGCGTCAGGCTGCCCACGGCCAGCATGTTGAGCTTGCCCGATTGCACGTGCTGCATGGCGATGCCCGGGTCGAAGGCGAAGTCGATCTGCCCGGCCAGCAGATCCACCAGCGCGGGGGCGGCGCCGCGATACGGAACATGGACGGCGCTCACGCCGGCCTGGCTCTGGAACATCTCCGCCGCCAGGTGAGGCGAACTGCCGTTGCCCGGGGTACCGTAGGTCAGCTTGCCGGGGTTGGCCTTCAGGTAGCCGATGAACGACTTGACGTCGGCGGGCAGCTTGCCCGGCTTGACCACCAGGAACACCTTGACCTTGGCGGCCGCGGCGACCGGCGCAAGATCCTTGATGGGGTCGAAGGACATCTTGGGATAGATGAACGGGTTGACCGACACCATGCCGCCGGAACTCATCAAGAGGGTATAGCCGTCAGGCGCCGAGCGGGCCACCGATTCGCCGCCGATGTTGCCGCCCGCCCCGCCCTTGTTCTCGACCACCACGGGCTGGCCCAGCGCCTCCTGCAGGGGGCCGGTGATGGCTCGCGCGATCTGGTCGGCGGCACCGCCCGGCGGGAAATTCACCACGACTTTCACGGGCTTGGCCGGGTAGGACTGCGCCATGGCGCCGAAGGCCACGGCGCATCCCAGCGCGAGCGCGCTCCATCTGGCCGCGAAGGCCGCTTTGCCTGCTTGACGGTTCATGTCTGTCTCCTGTTTTGTCATGAACGAACCACGGGTCGCCCGCTGCGTCGCCCGACCGCAGCGGGCGACCGGCAGGCGGGGCGATCAGAACGGATAGTGGCGCGGCGTGGTCTGCACGGTGATCCAGCGCAGTTCGGTGAATTCATGGATGCCGGCGTTGCCGCCGAAACGCCCGATGCCGCTGGCCTTGACACCGCCGAACGGCATCTGCGCCTCGTCGTGCACGGTCGGGCCGTTGACGTGGCAGATGCCCGACTCGATGCGCCGAGCCACCTGCATGGCGCGCGCCACGTCGCGCCCGAACACGGCCGAGGACAAGCCGTACTCGGTGTCGTTCGCGCTGGCGATGGCGGCTTCGACGCCATCGACCCGCACCACGGCCTTGACCGGGCCGAAGGATTCCTCGCCATAGATACGCATGTCGGGCGTGACACGGTCCAGGACGGTGGCGGGCATGAGCGTGTTCTCCGCCTTGCCGCCGCATACCAGCACCGCGCCCTTGGCCAGCGCGTCGTCGATCATGGCATTGCAGCGTTCGACCGTGCCCATGTCGACCACGGACCCCAGTACCGCGGGCCCCTTGCGCGGGTCCTGCAACGGCAGCGACCTGGCCTTGGCACCGAAGCGCGCAACGAAATCGTCGGCGACCTTGTCGTCGACGATGATGCGCTCGGTGGACATGCAGATCTGGCCCGAATTGGCAAAGGCGCCGAAGGCGGCGGCATTGACCGCGGCATCCAGGTCGGCGTCGTCCAGGATCACCAGCGGCGCCTTGCCGCCCAGTTCCAGCACGACCGGCTTGAGATACCTGGCGCAGGTCTGCGCGATGATCCTGCCCACGCGGGTCGAACCGGTGAAGTTCACCCGGCGCACGGCGGGATGCGCGATGGCGGCCTCGACCACCGCGCCCGCGTCCGCCGGGGCATTGGTGACAAAGTTGACCACGCCCGCCGGGAAACCCGCCTCGTTCAAGGCATCGACGATCAGGCCATGCGTGGCGGGGCACAGCTCGGACCCCTTGAACACGACCGTGTTGCCGCAGGCCAGCGGCACGGCCAGCGAACGCACGCCCAGGATCACCGGCGCGTTCCAGGGCGCGATGCCCAGCACCACGCCGGCGCCCTGGCGCACGGCCATGGCCAGGCTCCCCGGCACGTCGGACGGGATGACCTCGCCGCTGATCTGCGTGGTCAGCGCGGCGGCTTCCTGCAGCATGCCGGCGGCCAGATGGACATTGAAACCGGCCCACATGGCCGATGCGCCGGTCTCGGCCGCCATGGCCTCGGCGAAGGCCGGGCCCTTGGCTTCCAGCGCCTGGGCGGCCTTGAGCAGCAGGGCCCGGCGCTCGCCCGGCCCGGTCTCGCGCCAGCTCGTGAACGCACGCGCGGCGGCGTCGACGGCGCGGGTCATGTCCTCGGGCGTCGCCGCCGGTGCCCGCGTCGCGACCGAACCGTCCAGCGGGTTGCGCCGCTCGAAGGTCGCCTTGCCGGAAGCCTCGGCGGATTGGCCGTCGATCAGCATGGATAGGGTTTTCATGTCAGTCTCCTGCTTGGGAAGAATGGGGTCGGGACCATGGAATCACGCGATTTCCACGTCCACCAGGATGGGCACCGGCGACGCCAGCGCCTCGCGCAGCACATCGGCCAGCTTGGCGGGATCCGACACCCGGACGCCCTGGCAGCCATGCCCGCGCGCCAGCGACACGAAGTCGAGATCGGGCAGGTCGGTGCCGGCGAGCGGATCCCCGGGCTTGAAGCCGAAGGTGGGCGCGAATTCCGTCAGGGCAGCATAGCGCCGGTTGTTCAGGATCACGAAGGTGATGGGCAGCTTGAGCTGGGCCGCGGTCCACAGCGCCTGGATGGAGTACATGCTGGAACCGTCGCCGATCAGGCCGATGACCTTGCTTTGCGGCTTGGCCAGCGCGACCCCCACGGCGGCCGGCATGCTGTAGCCCAGGCCGCCGCTGCACATGGTGTAGAAGGTCTCGCTTTGCAGCATGGGCAGGTACTTGTGCATGACCGGCCGCGCGCTGGGCGATTCCTCGACCACGATGGAAGCCGGATCGCGCGCCTCGGCCAGCGTCTGCAGCACATAGGCGACCGACATGGGCGAGGACGGCTCGGCGCGCGGTAGCGGCGCCCGCGGCGCCGGCAGTTCGCGGGCCGGCGGCGACGTGCGCGCCAACAGTTCGCGCACGCCCAGGCTGATGCTGCCGACCGCCGCGGTGCCCACCGGCGCCCAGGCGGCGACCTGGGGATCGTCGGTGAGCTGCACCAGCTTCGCGCCGGCAGGCAGGTGCGGCCCGAAGCCCTCGACGTGGTAGGTGAAGGCCGGCGCGCCGATCACGAAGATGCAGTCGTAGCCGCCCAGCATCGAGACGATCTTCTCGCGGATGGCGGGCAGGAAACCCATGAACTGGCGATGATCCTCGGGAAAACCGCAGCGGCCCGACATGGGCGCGACCCACACGCCGGCCTGGTGGCGCTCGGCCAGTTGCACCACGTCGTCCCAGGCGCCATCGCGGTCGACGGCGGCGCCGATGACGAAGGCCGGCCGGCGCGCCGTATCCAGCGCGCCGGCGATCTCGGTCATGATCTCGGGATCAGGCCGCAGCAGCTTGCCGACGCGGCGCGCCTCGACCGGCTCGCACTCGCGCGCCCAGTCGTCCGCCGGCACCGAGATCAGCACCGGACCGCAGGGAGGCTGCATGGCGATGTAGTAGCCGCGCGCGATGGCCAGCGGAACATCCTCGGCCCGCGCCGGTTCGCAGCTCCACTTCACGTAGGGTTTGGGCAGCTCGGTGGCCTGCGCCGAATGCAGGAAGGGATCGAAAGGCAGGATGGAGCGCGACTGCTGGCCGGCGGTGATGACCAGCGGCGTGCGGTTCTTGTAGGCGGTGAAGATGGTGCCCATGGCGTTGCCCACGCCCGCCGCCGAATGCAGGTTGATGAACGAGGCGTTGCGGCGGGCCTGCGCGTAGCCGTCGGCCATGGCGACCACCACGCCTTCGTGCAACCCCAGCACATAGTCGAAGTCGCCGGGAAAATCGAGGAAGAGCGGCAGCTCGGTGGATCCCGGGTTGCCGAAGATGGTGGTCATGTCGAAGGCGCGCAGCAGGTCGAGCACGGCTTCGCGGACGGTGGTCATGAATCGTCTCCGCGGTTTGATGTTTCCGGACGAGGCCGGCGGATCCCGAGAGTATGGCGAGCACACCCTTGCCTGAACATTGCTTTTTAGGGAAAAAGTCATTACCTTTTGGCATGACTTTCGATATACGCCAGCTCAACGCTTTCCTGTCCGTGGTCCAGCACGGGACGCTGGGCCGGGCGGCACAGACGCTGAACATCACCCAGCCTGCCCTCAGCCGCACCATCCGCCGGCTGGAAGACCAGGTCGGCGCCCCGCTGTTCGAGCGCTACGCCACCGGCATGATGCTGACCAGCTTCGGGCAGGCGCTGCTGCCCCACGCCACGCTGCTGCAGCGCCAGGCCGAACAGGCCACCGAGGAAATCAACGCGCTGCGCGGCCTCTCGCGCGGCACCATACGCGTCGGGGCGGTCGCCAGCGCCGTCAGCCTCGTGCTGCCCATGGCCATCGGACGCGTCCTGGCCCAGTGGCCCAACCTGCAGGTACACATCGTCGAAGGCGTGGGCGACCTGCTGACCGACGCGCTGCTGAACCATGACATCGACCTGGCCATCGGCGTGTCGATGCCGGACACGACGGACATCTGCGTCATTCCCGACTGCGAATGGCACGACATCAGCCAGATCATCGCCGCGGCCACGCATCCGCTGCGCAAGCGCGCGCGGCTGCGGCTGGAAGATACGCAGGGCCACAAATGGGTGCTGCCGCCGCGCGGCACGGCACCGTTCGACGAACTCATGCACCAGTTCGCCTCGCGCGGCCTGCCTTCGCCCGACATCGTGGTCGAGACGCGCTCCATCATCGCCATCAAGAGCATGGTGGCCCACGCCGGCTTCCTGAGCTGGATGCCCCACCCGATGTTCGAGGCCGAGCGCGGCGCCGGACTGGTCGATGCCCTGTCCATCCCCGGCGCGGCCCTGCAGCGCCGGCTGATGGTGTTCCGCCGCACCAAGGGCATTCTTCCCCAGCCGGCCATCAAGCTGTTGGACGAACTGCGGCTGATGTGGGGGTCGCCCCCTACCCGCTGACCCGCGTGCCCGGCAGTCCGGCTCCATCGGGCATGCGCAGCGCGGCGTCGACAGCCTCGATCCAGTGCATGACGGGCGTAGGGGTGCCGGCCTGCAGGTGGGCCAGGCAGCCGACGTTCGCGGACAGGATGAGATCGGGGCTCGCCTTGTCCAGTTCGGCGAGCTTGCGCTCGCGCAGCTCGCCGGCGATCTCCGGTTGCAGCACCGAATACGTTCCCGCCGATCCGCAGCACAGGTGGCTGTCGGCGAACGGCTGGAGCGCGAAGCCCAGGTCCGACAGCAGGCGTTCGACCAGCGGTCTCAGGCCCTGCCAGTGCTGCAGCGTGCACGGCGGATGGAACACCGGCCGCGCGGCCAGCCGGCCGGCCAGGCGCGGGGCGAGCTCGGCCGCCTGCGGCGTCAGGATTTCCGCGATGTCGCGGACCATGCCCGACACACGCGCCGCCCGGCCCGCGTAGGCGGGATCGTCGCGCAGGTGGTGCGCATACTCGCGCACGGTGGCGCCGCAGCCCGATGCGTTCATCACGATCGCCTCGATGCGGCCGGACTCTATGCCGGGCCACCAGGCATCGATGTTGGCGCGCATCTGCTCGCGCGCCGCCGCCTGCTGGTTCAGGTGAAAACGCGCCGCGCCGCAGCAGCCCGAGCCGGGCGCGACCGAGGCCGAGATTCCCACGGCGTCGAGGACCCGCAAGGTGGCGGCATCGATGGCCGGCATCATGGCGGGCTGCACGCAGCCAGCCAGTATCACCACTTGCCGGGCATGGCGGCGCCGCGGAACCGGGCCCGCCGGCCGCCTCGGCGGCACCTTGGCCGCCAGCGAAGGCGGCAGCAGGGGACGCAGCGCCTGCCCCAGCCTCATCGCCAGCCCGAACGCCGGCGACGCCATCGCCCGGCCCAGCACCGCGCGCTTGAGCTGGTCGCCGGGCGTCCTTTCCACTCGTGTCTCGACCATGCGGCGGCCGATGTCGATCAACTGCCCGTACTCCACGCCGGACGGACAGGTCGTCTCGCAATTGCGGCAGGTCAGGCAACGGTCTAGATGCCGCTGGGTGCTGGCCGTGACCTCGCCGCCTTCCAGCATCTGCTTGATCAGGTAGATGCGGCCGCGCGGACTGTCCAGCTCGTCGCCCAGCACCTGATACGTGGGGCAGGTGGCGGTGCAGAATCCACAATGCACGCATTTGCGCAGGATGGCCTCGGCCTGCCTGCCGTCGGGGGTGTCCTTGATCGACTCCGTAAGCCGTGTCTGCATGAGGTGTGTGATTCTTGTCTAAAGGTCGGGATACATGCGGCCAGGGTTCAGCACCCCTTCCGGATCGAATTCGTTCTTCAGGCGCCGGTGGATGGCCGCCACCGGGATCGACAGCGGATGGAACACCCCCGCCATCCGGGCCTCGTCGACCGACACGGCACGAAACAGCGTGGCATGGCCACCCGCCATTGCAACCGCCTGGCGCACGCGCTGGGCCGACTGGGGCCCGCCCAGCCACCGCTGGGCTCCCCCCCATTCGATCAACGTGGGCCCCAGGCCCAGGGGCCGCGTCACGGCGGGCACCGACAGCCGCCACAGGGGACGCCGGGTCAGGAAAGGATGCGTGTGGTCGCGCAGCGCGCGCCACCATGCCCCGGCCTCCTCATCGGCCAGCACTTCGCCGCCCAGCGTCGCGCGTGCCGCGGCCACCGCGGCCTCGGCTCCCGACAGGCGGACGGTCAGGCGTCCGCCGCTCGCGCCGCCCTCCCAGGCCGACGCGCTGACGGGCAGCGCCTGGCCGCCCCAGGCATTCATCCTGCGCAGCGCCGTCCCTTCATCCATCTCGAAGCGCAGCGTCGCCTCGCAGACGGGCCGGGGCAGCACCTTCAGCGACACCTCCAGGATCGCGCCCAGCGTGCCCAGCGACCCGGCCAGGAGACGGGAAACGTCATAACCCGCCACGTTCTTCATGACCTCGCCGCCGAAGCGCAGCACGCGCCCCTGCGCGTCCAGCAATCGCGTCCCCAGCACGAAATCGCCGACCGAACCGGCGCTGGCCCGCCGCGGCCCCGCCAAGGCCGTCGCGACACAGCCGCCCAGCGTCGCGCCTTCCGAGAAATGCGGCGGCTCGAACGCCAGCATCTGGCCCTGCTCCGCCAGCATTTCCTCCACTTGCGCGAGGGGTGTCCCCGCCCTGGCGCTCACCACCAGTTCGCTGGGCTGGTAATCGATGACACCAGCATAGGGCGACATGTCGAGCACGGCATCGTGCTCCACCGGCAGCCCGTAGAAGCATTTGGTGCCGCCGCCACGGATGTACAGGGACCGGCGGCCGACATGGGCCATCAGTACGCGGGCGCGAAGATCGGAGAGCAGGACGTCCATGGATGGAATCAGAAACGGGGGATTTCGGGAAAACGGATGGCGTCGCGGTGCACATGCCGCTGCCCGTATTCATTGCATCGGGCCAGCGTCGGAATGGCCTTGCCGGGGTTGAGCAGGCCGGTCGCGTCGAAGGCATGCTTGATGCCGAAGAAGACATCCAGTTCCTCGCGCGCGAACTGCACGCACATCTGGTCGATCTTCTCGGCCCCGACGCCGTGCTCGCCGGTGATCGTGCCGCCGACCTCGACGCACAGCTCCAGGATCTCGGCGCCGAAGCGCTCGGCGCGCTCGACCTCGTCGATGTCATTGGCATCGAACAGGATCAGCGGATGCAGGTTGCCGTCGCCGGCATGGAAGACGTTGGCGCAGCGCAGGCCGTACTTGCGCTCCATCTCGGCAATGGCCGACAGCACCCGTCCCAGGTAGCGGCGCGGAATGGTTCCGTCCATGCAGTAATAGTCGGGCGAGATCCGGCCCGCCGCCGGAAAGGCGTTCTTGCGGCCGGCCCAGAACAACAGCCGTTCGGCTTCGGAACAGGAGACCTGCAGGCGCGTCGCGCCGCACTGGGCGAACAGCGACTCGACCCGGCGGATTTCGTCGCCCACTTCCTCCTCGGTGCCGTCCGACTCGCACAGCAGGATCGCCTCGGCGTCCAGGTCATAGCCCGCGCATACGAACGGCTCCACCATGTGCACGGCCCGCCGGTCCATCATCTCGAGCCCGGCGGGAATGATGCCGGCGGCGATGACCCGGGCCACGGCATCGCCGGCCGCCTCGACCGAACCGAAACTGGCCATGACCACCTTCGCCACGGCCGGGCGGGGAATGAGCTTGACGGTGACCTCGGTCACGATGCCCAGCATGCCCTCGGAGCCGACGATGATGGACAGCAGGTCCAGGCCGGGCTCGTCCAGGGCCTGCGAACCGAGTTCGAGCACCTCGCCGTCCATCATGACCACGCGCGCCGCCAGTACGTTGTGCACCGTCAGGCCGTACTTCAGGCAATGCACGCCGCCCGAATTCTCGGCCACGTTGCCGCCTATGGTGCAGGCGATCTGGCTGGAAGGATCGGGCGCGTAGTACAGCCCGTGTGGCGCGGCGGCTTCCGAAATGGCCAGGTTGCGCACGCCCGGCTGCACCACCGCCTGGCGCGCCTCGGGGTCGACCTGGATGATGCGGTTGAATTTCGCCAATCCCAGCAGCACACCCTCGGCATGCGGCGTCGCCCCGCCCGACAGCCCCGTCCCCGCGCCGCGCGCCACCACCGGCACGCTCATCCGCTTGCACAGCCGCAGGACCTGCCGCACCTGCTCCTCGGTCTCCGGCAATACCACGACCATGGGAACCTGTCGGAACAGCGACAGGCCATCGCATTCATAAGGGCGCGTTTCCTCTTCCCTGAACAGCACGCAATAGTTGGGAAGCACATCGCGCAATGCCTGCACCACCTCTACCTGGCGCTCGGCCGCGATCGGGTCCAGCCCGATTTCTGTTGGGGCGTTCATGCACATCTCCAGTAACTTCTGAAGATAGCCTGCCCCCGCCTTCCCCAACAGTGGTATTACCCCCCCCTCAGGCCGCGGGGGGGGGCAATACCTTGCCGGGATTGAGGATATTCAAGGGATCGAAGGCCTGCTTCACCTGCCGCATCAGCGCCAGCGCGTCCTCGCCGTGTTCCTCGGCCAGGAACTGCATCTTGTGCAGGCCCACGCCATGTTCGCCGGTGCAGGTACCGTCCATGTCCAGGGCGCGCCGGACCATGCGGCGATTGATGGTCTCGGCTTCGGCCCATTCGGCCTCGCTGTCCGGGTCCAGCAGCATCTGCACGTGGAAGTTGCCGTCGCCCACGTGCCCGACCACGCAGGTCGGGAAGCTGGCCTGGGCCAGGTCGGCGTTGGTTTCCCGGATGCAATCTGCCAGCCGGGAGATCGGCACGCACACGTCGGTGCTGGAGGCGCGCGCGCCGGGGCGCAGTTGCAGGGTCGCGAAGTACGCGTTGTGGCGCGCGGCCCACAGGCGGTTGCGATCTTCGGGATGCACGGCCCATTCGAAGTCCATGCCGCCGTGCTCGCGCGTGATTTCCTGCACCGTCGTGGCCTGCTCCTCGACTCCCGCCGGGCTGCCGTGGAACTCGAACAGCAGCAGGGGCGTCTCGCGCAGGGTCAGCTTGCTGTAGAGGTTGAGCGCGTGCACGGTGGCCGTGTCCAGCAGTTCGACCCGGGCGACCGGGATGCCCATCTGGATGGTCTGGATGACCGCGGCCACGGCCGCGTCCACGCTGGGGAAGTTGCAGACCGCCGCCGATACCGCCTCGGGCTGGGGATACAGCCGCACCGTGACCTCGGTGATGATGCCCAGCGTGCCTTCGCTGCCGATGAACAGGCGGGTCAGGTCGTAGCCGGCCGAGGACTTCTTGGCGCGCCGCGCCGTGCGGATGACCTTGCCCTGGGCCGTGACCACCGTCAGGGACACGATGTTGTCGCGCATGGTGCCGTAGCGCACCGCGTTGGTCCCGGATGCCCGCGTGGCGGCCATGCCGCCCAGCGAGGCGTCCGCGCCGGGGTCGATGGGGAAGAACAACCCCGTATCGCGGATTTCGTTGTTGAGCTGCTTGCGCGTGACGCCGGCCTGCACGGTGACGGTCAGGTCGTCGGGATTGACCGACAGGACGCGATTCATGCGGGACACATCCAGCGTAATGCCGCCTTCGATCGCCAGCACATGCCCTTCCAGCGACGACCCCGATCCGTAGGCGATCAGCGGCACGCCGTGCGCGGCGCAGGCCTCGACCGCCGCCACCACATCCCCGGTGCTCTCGGCGAACACCACGGCGTCGGGCGGCACCGCCGGATAGGGCGACTCGTCGCGGCCGTGGTGTTCCCGCACCGACGGGTTCAACGACAGGCGATCGCCGAAATGGGCGGCCAGCGCATCGAGACAGGCCTGGGGCACCGGACGGCGCGGAGAGGGAAAAGCGGGGGCATTCATGTATCGACAGCCTGAGGGTGGATCCCCCGATTCTACGCCCTGCCCCGCCCTTGATCAGGCCTGCCGCACCGCCGGCGGCACGAAGGCCGTGACCGGCGGCGCATCGTCAAAGCGCTCGATCTCGACCAGCGCGGTCTGCGCCATCGAGCCCTGCGTCAGGCTCGACGTGCCCTTGTCCAGGGTCACCATGTTGGGATTGCCGTGCTTGTCCAGCGAACCGGACTCGCCGCCCCGCAGCGGGTCGTACCAGGCCCCGGTGGCGATCTGCGCGACACCCGGCACCAGGTGCCCGGCCAGCACGGCCCCCGCCAGGAAGGCCCCGCGATCGTTGAACACGCGGACCACGTCGCCTTCCCGGATGCCCCGCGCCGCCGCGTCGTCGGGATGCAGGGCGATGGGCTCGCGCCCGGCAACCTTGCTCGCGCGGCTGGCCTGCGCCGGATCGAGCTGGCTGTGCAGCCGGGTGGCCGGCTGGTTGGACAAGAGATGCAGCGGATAGCGCGCCGCCTGCGCGCCGCCCAGCCACTCCGCCGGCTCCAGCCACGCGGGATGGGGCGGGCAGTCCGCGTAGCCATAGCCTTCGATCGTCCGCGAGTGGATCTCTATCCTGCCCGAGGGCGTGGCAAGCGGATGGCCCTCCGGATCGCGCCGGAAATCGTCCAGCAGGACGCAGCCGGCCTCGGGCTGGGGAAAGGCGAATTGCCCCGCCTGCCAGAACGCGTCGAACGCCGGCGGCGCGTAGCCCGACTCCCGGGCCTTGGCGGCCGCGACCCCGTACATGTGGCGCAGCCAGCCCATCTCGTCGCGCCCTTCCGCATAGGCCGCCTCGAATCCCAGGCGCCCCGCGACCTCGGCCAGGATGTCGAAGTCGTTGCGCGCCTGCCCCACGGGCGGGATGACCTGCTTCATGGCCAGCCAATAGGGGGCATTCTCGTGCGCCAGGATGTCGTTGCGCTCCATCGTGGTGGTCGCCGGCAGCACGATGTCGGCATGCCGGGCGGCGGGATTCCACCAGGGTTCGTGGACAATGACCGTCTCCGGCGCCTGCCAGGCGCGCAGGAAGCGGTTCAGGTTGGTGTTGTGGTGGAAGGGGTTGCCGCCTATGGAATAGACCAGGCGGATGTCCGGGAACGTGATGGCCCGGCCGAAACATTCGATCTGCTTGCCGGGATGCAGCAGCATGTCGGCGATGCGGCCGACCGGCACATAGGTCTTGATCGCGTTGGGCCCCAGCGGCAGCGTCGGGCGCGGCATGCCCTCGACACGCGGCGCCATCATGCCGTTGACCGCGCCGAAACCGATGCTGAAGCCACCGCCGGGCAGGCCGATCTGCCCCAGCATCGCGGCCAGGGTGACCAGCATCCACACCGGCTGCTCGCCATGATCGGCGCGCTGCACCGACCAGCTCAGGTTCACCATCGTGCGGCTGGCCGCCATCCTGCGGGCCAGCGCGCGGATCTCGCCGGCCGGCACGCCGGTAATGGGCGCGGCCCAGTCGGCGCTGCGGGGCGGTCCGCCCTCGCGGCCCAGCAGATAGGCCTCGAAGCGTTCGTAGCCCTCGCAGTGGCGCGCCAGGAATTCCCCGTCGCGCAGGCCTTCCGAGGCCAGCGTGTGGGCGATGCCCAGCATCATCGCGGTATCGGTATGCGGGCGGATGGGCATCCACTCGGAGCGGGACGCGGGCGGCTGGTCCGCGCGCGAGGGGCTGATGGTGACGAACACCGGCCCACCGCCCCCGGTATTCCGGTACCAGTCGGGATTGTCGTGCACCACCGCGCCGCCGGGGTCGAGCTGGGTGTTCTTCAGGGCGGCGCCGCCGAACATCACCATCAGCTCGGTCGAGGCCATGACCTCCGGCCAGGAGGCAACGAGATTGGTGATGTCCGACCGGCCCAGGACATAGGGCATGATGCCCAGGGCGGCACCGAAGCTGTGGTTGCCGCGCTTGTCGACATAGCCGCCGTGCAGGCCCAGGAAGCGCTTGAGCACGCTGGGTCCGTGGTGCAGCCGGCCGGCGCTGGCCCAGCCGTAGGACCCGCCGTAGATTGCCTCGTTGCCGTGTTCGGCCTTGACCCGGGCCAGTTCGTCGGCGACCAGGTCCAGGGCCTGGTCCCAGCCGACCGGCACGAACTCGCCGCCGCCGCGCCCCTGGCCGTTGCGGTGGCGCAGGTAGCCCGCCCTGACATACGGCTGGTCGATCCGCAGCGGCCCGCGCACGATCTCGGGCAAGCCCCTCACGAAGCTGGCCGGATACGGGTCCGCGTGGAACGGCACGGTATCGAGAATGGCGCCCCGCTCGTCGGTCACGACGTCGTACACCCCCCAGTGCGAAGCGGTCTGCGTGGATCGGGTCGTCACAATGTCTCCTTGGGCGCCGGATGGTCCGCCGGCCCTCAATCGGCCTGGATTTTCAGTTCATCGATCAATGTCCCCAACTGCCGGTAGTCGGCGGCGACCTGCGCGCCGAGCCTGTCGGGCGAGCCCCCCGCCGGCACCGCCGACAACGCGCCCAGCGCCTCGACGACGTCGGGAAGCGCCAGGACCTGGCGCAGCTTGTCGTTGAGCAGAGCCACCACCGATGGCGGCGTGCCGGCCGGCGCGAAGAATGCGTTCCAGGCGCGCAGGCGGACGTCGGGATACCCCGACTCGGCGATGGAGGGCACCGCGGGCAGGAACGGCGTGCGGTCGGGATCGGCCACCGCGATGGCCGTCAGCTTGCCGGCCTTGAGATACTGCCTGACCGGTCCGATCGTCACCAGCGCGATCGGAATGTGGCCCGCCACGACATCGGTCACGGACGGCGCGACGCCTTTGTAGGGAATGTGCTGCAAGGCGGTCCCCGCCGACCGGTTCAGCCATTCGCCCACGATATGCATGGGCGACCCGGATCCCGAAGTACCATAGGAAATCCGCTGGCCGCGGCGGGAAGCCTCGACGATGTCGCCCAGCGTCCCGAAGCCCGAACCAGGATGGGCGACCAGCAGCAGCGACGACGTCGTCATCTGGATGACGGGCTTGAAATCGGCCACGGGATCGTAGCCGGCGACCCCGGCCTGCCTGAGTACCAGCGGCGCCGTCGCGAATGTCGATGGCGCGAACAACAGGGTATGGCCGTCGGGCGCCGCATGCGCCACATGACTGCTGCCCACCATGCCCGATGCCCCGGCGCGATTGACGACCAGCACGGGCTGTCCGACCCGGGGAGCGAGCTTTTCGGCATAGAGACGCGCCATGACGTCGGTATCGCTGCCCGGTGGATAGGCGACCACGATGGTGATAGGCTTTTCCGGATAGCGCTGCGCGTAGCCGGACGCGCACCAGGCGACCCCCGCGGCGGCCAAGGCCGCGCCCAACCGCCGGCGAGTGATTTTCGACATGACGTCCCTCCGTGTAGACCTCGGAACTATAGGAATCGCCCGCCGACTCCACTGGCGAGAAACCGTCAGTTTTCGGCGAAGAACCGACATATGACCCCCATGCCCGTACCCCTGCCCGTCGACCTGGCGGGCGAGCCGCTGTGCGTCGTCGTGCGTGAAGGCAAGGCGGGCGAAACCTCGCTCCACACGCATGCCTGCGGACAATTGCTGTATCCCGAGCGCGGCGCCACGCTGCTCCAGACCGAGCATCACCTGGTCCGGCTCGGCCCCAGCCGCGCCGCATGGATCCCCCCCGACCTTCCCCACGCGGTGCTGATGGAGCGCCCCTACCGGTATCACAGCGTGTATGTCGACGCGGCCGTGTATGCCGAGACGGTCTTTTCCGTGACGGGCATCAGCCCTCTGCTCAGGGAGCTGATCTTCGACGCGGCGCGCTGGGACACCCCGAGCGCCGACGTGCCCTCGCGCCACTGGAAAACCCAGGGAATCCTGGACGAGATCCGCCGGGCGCCGCGCGTTGCCGCCGGACTTCCCATTCCCGACGACACGCGCATCGCCATGGTCTGCCGGGCCCTGGAGGCAGACCCATCGGACGGCCGGACCCTGGCAGAATGGGCCGCGCAGGCGGGCGCCAGTGAAAAGACGATGCAGCGCATCTTCGTGAAGCTGACCGGATTGTCGTTCCAGCAATGGCGCAACCATGCCCGCATGACGCGCGCGATCGAACTGCACAGCCTGGGGCGCCGGATGCTGGATATCGCCGTCGAGCTCGGCTATTCCAGCGAGGGCGCCTATTCCCATGCGTTCAGGCAGTTCTACGGGTACTCGCCGGGCCAGTTGAAAAGAAGGCAGGCGCAAACGTCCTGACTACAATCCACGGGAACGGCGATGCCCACGGGCATCGGGCCCACCCTGATCATGGAGCATTCATGGGACATCGATTGAGCGTGATCGCCACGCGCACCGGCGACGACGGCACCACGGGACTGGCGACCGGCCCGCGGGTCGCCAAGGACTCGCCGCGCATCGCGGCCATCGGCGACGTCGACGAACTGAACAGCGCGCTGGGACTGCTGGCCACGGAAGCCTTGCCGCAGGACATCGCGCACGACCTGCTGGACATCCAGCACGACCTGTTCGATCTGGGCGGAGAACTCAGCATGCCCGGACAGGCCCTGCTGGCGGAGGCGCGCGTGGCGCACCTGGACGTCCTCCTGGACGGCTACAACTCCCGGCTGCCGCCGCTGCGCGAATTCGTGCTGCCCGGCGGAAGCCGGCCGGCGGCCCTGGCCCACATGGCGCGCACGGTCTGCCGCCGGGCCGAGCGCGGCGTGGTGGCCCTGGCCCGCGTCGAGACCGTCCACCCGCCGGTGCGGCAATACCTGAACCGCCTGTCGGACCTGCTGTTCGTGCTGGCCCGCGCCATCAACCAGGACGCCGGCACGCCGGAAGTCCTGTGGCGCTCGGGCCGCACCCGGGGCGGCTAGCCCCGGGGCCAATGGCTACTTGCCGCTGCTGGTCGCCACCAGCCGGCGCGCCTGCACCGCCTGGGCCAGGCGTTCGAGCACCTGCACCGAGGCATCCCAGTCGATGCAACCATCGGTGATGCTCTGGCCATAGACCAGGGGCTTGCCGGGAACCAGGTCCTGCCGGCCGGCCACCAGGTGGCTTTCCACCATCACGCCGATGATGCGGCTGTCGCCCGCTTCCATCTGGCGCGCCACGTCGTCCAGCACCTGCGGCTGGTTCTCGGGCTTCTTGCTGCTGTTGGCGTGGCTGGCATCGATCATCACGCGCTGGGCCAGGCCGGCCTTGGCCATGTCCTGGGCAGCGGCTTCCACGCTGGCCGCGTCATAGTTGGGGGCCTTGCCACCGCGCAGGATGACGTGGCAGTCCTCGTTGCCGTTGGTCGACACGATTGCCGAGACGCCGCCCTTGGTCACCGACAGGAAATGGTGAGGCTGGGACGCCGCCTTGATCGCGTCGACGGCGATGCGGATGTTGCCGTCGGTCCCGTTCTTGAAACCCACGGGACACGACAGGCCGGAGGCGAGTTCGCGGTGGACCTGGCTTTCCGTGGTGCGCGCGCCGATGGCCCCCCAGGAGACGAGGTCGGCGATGTACTGGGGCGTGATCATGTCCAGATATTCACACCCCGCAGGCAGGCCGAGGGCGTTGATCTCCAGCAATAATTGGCGGGCGGTGCGCAGGCCCTTGTTGATGTTGAAGCTGCCGTCCAGGTCGGGATCATTGATCAGGCCCTTCCAGCCCACCGTGGTGCGGGGCTTCTCGAAGTACACCCGCATCACGATCTCGAGTTCGCCGGCGAAGCGGTCGCGCTCGGCTTTCAGGCGCGAGGCGTACTCCAGGGCGGCCTTGGTATCGTGGATGGAACACGGCCCGATCACCACCACGAGGCGGTCGTCCATGCCGTGCAGGATGCGGTGCAGCCCCTGCCGGGTGGAATAGACCGTCTCCGAGACGGAGGTGGTGCAGGGAAACTCGCGCATCAGGTGCGAAGGCGGAGCCAGCTCCTTGATTTCTCGAATGCGCAAGTCGTCGGTGTTGTGGGACACGATCCTCTCCTGGATTTCAATGATGTCTGGTGTAGATGTCTTGGGGGGTTGCCCCACCGTTTCGTCCAGGCACAAAAAAAGCCGCCAGGACGCTGGCGGCTTTTTTGGGGCAGGAATCCGTTAGATACGACGCTTCCTTTCCTCCGCCAGCGGCTTTGGAAATCCAAAAAAGTAAAAGTAAAAGTACGTGGAAGCGTAGTTCATAAAATATATCGTAGCAGGGGCCGGGCGCTTCGGCAAGTGGCGGGCGGGCGCCCCTACTGTCCGACGATCCCGGCCTCCCGCGCCACCTTCGCCCACTTGCGGGTGTCCCGGTCGATCAGGGCACGCAGTTCCTCGGGCGTGCTGGGAGCGGCCTGCATGGCCTGCTCGGCAAGAATATTCCGCACCTCCGCCGTCCCCAGGATCGCGTGCAGCTCCCGCGTCAGCTTCGCCGCGATGTCGGGTGGGATGCGGGCGGGCGCCACGATGGCGTACCAGAGGTCGGCCTCGAAATCCGGCCTGCCTATGGCTTCCGCCACGGTCGGCACATCCTTCAGCACGGGTTGGCGGCTGGCCGTGGTGACGGCCAGGGCCCGGATGCGGCCGCTTTTCAGGTGAGGCAGCGCGGACTGGATGGCGATGAGCTCGAAGTCGACGCTGCCGTTGTTCAGGCCGTTGATCGCCTCGACCGCCCCCTTGTGCGGGACGTGCAGGACGTCCATGCCCGTCTCGTGCTTGAGCAGCTCGGTTGCCAGGTGATGCGGCGTGGCGATCCCCGGCGTGCCGTAGTTGAGTTGCCCGGGCCGCGCCTTCGCCAGCGCGACCAGTTCGGGCAGCGTCTGCGCCGGCAGGTCCTTTCTGACCGCCAGCACCATGGCGCCACGCGCCAGCAGGGTGATGTAGGCGAAGTCCTCCTTCAGGTCGAACGGCAGATCCGTTCTCATTCCCTGGTGGATCGTGGCGGTGTTCGCGATCAGGCCGATCGTGTAGCCGTCCGGCATGGCCTTGGCCATCGCGCCGATGCCGATGATGCCGCCCGCCCCGCCCTTGTTCTCGACATAGGTGCTTCCCCCCAGCCTGTCCGCCAGTTTCTGCGCGACCAGCCGGCCGAAGGTATCGACGCCCGACCCGGCGCTGAACGACATCAACAGCCTGACGGGCCGATCCGGATAGGCCTGCGCCCACGCCGGCTGGACACCCGCCAGGCCCAGCCACAGCGCGGCCAGCGCGCAACGAAACAAGATACGGATCTTCATGGACATCTCCTGATCGAGGGGATCGAAGGCTGCTATCGGTACGTCAATCGGCCAGTCTTGCGCCGCGGAAAAAAGCGTCGAGCTCGGCGATGGGCAGTTGGCCCCGCAGGCCGATGGCGACGATGGCCGACCGCGCGGAGATCGGCGGCGCGGCGCAAGCCAGGGTGCCGCGCCGCCCCACGCCATGCATGACCGCCCACGGCCACTCGTCCGTCGCCACGAGGCCTTTCGTCCGCAGCACGCCCGCCGGCAGGGCCCGCAGCCAGGCGCGCAGCGCATCGGCCCGGAACCGGCCCGCCAGCTCGATGGACCAGGACTCGAACAGCTCGCCATGAGCCTGCTCGTGCCGGCACGGACGGCCCGCGGGACAACCGCAGGCATGCATGGCCCCCGCGGGCCACGCGGACAGGCCCGCATCCGCCAGGAACACGAACGGCACGTCGGCATCGCTGGCGATGAATATCGGGGTGTCCGGACACGTCGCCGCGAGCCAGCCGCGCGTGGCGGCGAGGGACTCGGCGGTGACAAGATCGGCCTTGTTGAGGATCAGGTAGTCGCCGGCCCGCAGTTGCCCGCGTATGGTGTCGGCCAGATAGCGGTCCGCCGCGTGGGCGCGCACGGTTTCCGCATCCGCCAGGACCACGACGCTGTCGAGCCTCAGGGCCGGATCGCTCAGGCCGACCTGCGCGATCCGCCAGGGATCCGCCACGCCGCTGGCTTCGATGACGATCCTGTCCGGGGCGGGCTGTCGCTCCATCGCCCGGATCAGCGCGTCGACCAGGTCGTCGCCGATGGAACAGCACACACAGCCATTGGCCAGGCTGATGGTCTCGCCGTCCCGGGATTCGATCAAGGCGGCGTCGATGTTGATCGCGCCGAAGTCGTTCACCAGCACCGTCACCCGTGAATCGCCCGCCTGCGCCAGCAGGCGGTTCACGAGCGTGCTCTTGCCGGCGCCCAGGAAGCCGCCTATCACCGTGAGTGGAATGGGGGAAACATTCATGGCCGAACGCGGCTCCGGTCACTGTGCCGCATCGAAGGCCCGGCCGCCCAGCATCGTTCCCAGCACCGGGACATCCTTGAGATCCTCCACCGGCACCGCCAGCGGATCATCGGCCAGCACACAGAAGTCCGCCCGCTTGCCGACCTCGATCGAGCCGATTTCGCCGTCCATCGCCAGCGTATAGGCCGCCCCCAGTGTCACGGCGTGCAAGGCGTCCGCTACCGTGATCCGTTCCCCTTCCCCCAGCACGCGGCCGCCCGCCGTGCGCCGGACCGCCGCGCACCATGCGGTGAACAGCGGCCCGATGGGCGTGACCGGCGCATCGGAATGAATGGCCAGCGGGACGCCATGGAGGCGGGCGGTTCCGCACGCATTCATGCGGTTGGCGCGGCTGGGTCCCAGGGTCTGCGCATAGTGCACGTCGCCCCAATAGTAGATATGGTTCACGAACAGGTTCGCGCAGACGCCCAGCCTGGCCATGCGCCGGAACTGGGCGGCATCGGCCGTCTGGCAGTGATGCAGGGTATGCCGGTGGTCCGGGCGGGGATGCTTTTCCAGCGCGGCCTCGATGGCGTCCAGCGCGAGCCCGGTCGCCTCGTCTCCGTTCGTATGGATGTGCAGTTGCACGCCCGCCCCGTGGATGCGCGCCACGACGCCGTGGACCTCGGTGGGAGACATGATCCAGATGCCGTTGGGCTTGCCGTTGTGGTAGCCGGGCCAGCGCAGCCGGGCCGTATATCCCGTTATGGAACCGTCCAGCGTCAGCTTCATCGCGCCGAAACGAAGCTTGTCCGTGCTGCGCGCCGCCGCCAGGGCGGCCAGGCCGAGATCCTGCTCGATGGTGGCCAGGGCCTGCGGTCCCCGATAGATGGGAACGATGCGCAGCGGATAGTCCTCGCGCGAGGTCACGTCTTCGAGCAGCCTCACACCGGGCTCGGCCAGATTGTTCACGAGGTCCGTGGCCGTCGTCACCCCGGTCCGCTGGGCTACCCGCGCGAACCGCCACACGCCCTCTTCCGTGACGCCCACCGTCCGCATGACGTTGCCGATGGCCCGGTTGACCGGAAACATGGCCGCGAACCCCTGCAATTCGCCATTCGGTTCGCCGTCGGCATGGCGGGCGATGCCCTCGATGTCCGTCTGCCGCGTGATGCCGGCCTTGCGCAGCATGGCCGAATTCACATTCATCAGGTGGAAGCTGGCATGCAGCAGCACGATCGGCCGCCGCTCCGATACCGCGTCCAGCTCGCGCACCGTCATCCGCTGCTCGCCGAAATAGACCGGGTCGAAGCCCCAGGCCAGCAGCGGCGCGTCCGGGTCGGCCAGCGTGCGCTCCATCTCCGCCAGCCGCTCCACGATACCGTCGACGCTCTTGAGGCCCGTCCACAACCGGCCCTCGGGATCGCGCCGATCGTAGTAGCCGGCATAGACGAACTTCCAGAGCGCCCCCTCCATCAGGTGGGAATGCGCCTCGACCAACCCGGGCATCAGCACCGCATCCGCGTAGCGATCGTCGGCCCTGGCCGCGCCCAGCCCCTGCCATATCTCGTCCCCGCCGACCGCGAGGATGCGGCCGTCCCGCACCGCGACGTGCGTGGCGGCGGGCCGTACCGGATCCATGGTGATGAACTTGCGCGCGCGAAAGACGGTGATGTCCCGCATGGGCTGCTCCCTGGTCTTCATTATTTAATTAGATTGCAATCTAAAATAAAGGACGATGCTTTTCCACTGTTTCCCATCCTGGGCCCCGCGGCACCGCTCAAGACGTTGCCCGGATGGCCCGCTCCAGGGTCTCGACCAGGCGATCGATCTCGCCCTGCCCGACGATGAACGGCGGCGCGAGCTGGATCGTGTCGGCGCCGAACCGGACATAGACACCTTGCTTCCAGCAGTGCATCGCGATCTCGTAGGGCCTGCGGGCGGGTTCGCCCGCCTTGGGAGCGATCGTCAGGCCGGCCGCCAGGCCGATGTTGCGGATGTCGGTCACGTGCGGACAGCCCCGCAATCCGTGCACGGCCGACTCGAAGCCGGGCGCGAGCGCCCTCACCCGCCCGAGCGCGTCTTCCTGTTCCAGGACGTCCAGCGTGGCGAGCGCGGCGGCGCAGGCGATGGGATGGGCCGAGTAGGTGTGGCCGTGGGGGAACTCCACCCCATAGGCCGGCCCGCCCGCCTGCATGAAGACCTGGTGGATCTCCGGGCTGGCCACCACGCCGCCCATCGGGATCACGCCGTTGGTGACCTGCTTGGCGAAATTCAGGATATCGGGCGTCGTTCCGAAACAATCGGCGCCCGTCCAGGCCCCCAGCCGGCCGAAGGCGGTAATGACCTCGTCGAAGATCAACAAGATGTCATGCCGGGTACAGATTTCCCGCAGGCGGGCCAGATAGCCCACAGGCGGCACGATGACCCCGGCCGACCCCGCGAAAGGCTCGACGATGACGGCGGCGATGTTCGAGGCATCGTGCAGCGCGATCAGCTCGAGCAACTCATCGGCGAGCTCCGCGCCCTGCGCCGGCTGCCCCCTGCTGAATGCATTGCCGGCAAGCAGCGTATGGGGCAGGTGGTCGGCGCGCAGGCCCTCGCCGTAGAGCTTGCGATTGCCCCCGATGCCTCCCACGCTGATGCCGCCGAAGTTGACGCCGTGGTAGCCCCTGGCGCGGCCGATCAGCAGCGTCTTCGAGGGCTGCCCCTTCAATCTCCAATAGGCGCGCGCCATCTTGAGCGAGGTATCGACCGCCTCGGACCCCGAGCCGACGAAAAAGACATGGTCGAGCCCGGCCGGCATCCGGCCGGCGATGCGCCCGGCCAGCTCGAACGCGAGCGGGTGGCCGAACTGGAACGCCGGCGCATAGTCGAGCGTGGCGGCCTGGCGCGCCACGGCCTCGACGATCTTCGGATGGCCGTGGCCCAGGCCGCAGGTCCACAAGCCGGACAGGCCATCCAGGATCTGGCGGCCGTCCGCATCGGTGTAGTAGGCTCCGCTTGCCGCCACGATCATGCGCGGATGGGCCTTGAAATCGCGGTTGCCGGTGAACGGCATCCAGTATGCGTCGAGGCCCGTTTCGCGCGTATCGGCGGAACGCTCGGGGCTGAAGGCAGTATCGGGCGGGAACACGATGGTCGGTCCTTGGAGCGGCGAAAAAGCGATGCCCGGATCTTGGGGCATTTTTCGCTTTTCTCATATGACGGCCTATCACTCTTCACTTTCCAGTTCACGCAACCATCAGAGTGTCCAGCATGACGACGTCCCGGCCCCGCCCCATCCCCATCCTGGGCTCGCTCAGCGACATGGACCTGCGCCTGCTGCAAGTATTCAAGTGCGTGGTCGAATGTGGCGGCATGGCGGCCGCCGAACTGGAATTGAACGTGGGCCTGTCGACCATCAGCCGGCACGTCAAGGATCTGGAAACGCGGCTGGGGCTGACCCTGTGCCGGCGGGGACGCACCGGCTTCGCGCTGACCGCGGAAGGCGAGCGCGTCTACGAGGAAACCCTGAGGCTGCTCGCTTCGGCCGATGCCTTTCGCGCCGGTATCGACGGCATCCACCAGCGCATGGGCGGGCGCCTGGACATCGCCATTTTCGACAAGACCGCCACCAATCCGGCGGCCCGCCTGGCCGAAGCCATCGCCCTGTTCTCGGAACAGGCTCCGGAGGTCGGCCTGAACCTGCACGTCAAGACGATAGGCGAGATCGAGCGGGGCATCATCAACGGCACCTTCCAGGTCGGCATCATTCCCGCCCACCGCCACTCCAGCACGCTGCGGTACGCCGCGCTGTTCGACGAAAGCATGCATTTGTATTGCGGCGCCCGCCATCCGCTGTTCGGCGCCGACCACGAAGGCCTGACCTGGGACGACCTGCGCGAGCACGCGTTCGCGGGACTGGGCTACCACTCCCCCAACATGGAACTCGCCCACCGCGCGCGGCTGGTGAGGAAGGCGACGGGCCACGACCAGGAGGCCATCGCCACGCTGATCCTGTCGGGCGGCTACCTTGGCTTCCTGCCCGACCACTACGCCAGCGGATTCGAACGCAACGGGCAGATGCAGGCGATCCGCCCGGAAGTATTTCGCTACACCTGCGAATTCATCAGCCTGCTGCGGCGGTCGCCCTCTCCGCCGCGCGCCGCCCTGGCCTTCGAGGCATGCCTGCTGGCCAGCCACCGCGCCGGCCAGCCGCGCTAAGCTGAATCGGCATTCATGTTCTTTACCCGGTCTTGTCCGGGGTGCCGGGGCCGGGGGGCGGGCGGGGCGCAGCGAAGCCGGTCCCGCTACGCGGGACTTCCCGGTGGGGACAGGGTGGACGGGGCGGGCGCAGAACTCGGGCGGGAACAGTCCCCCGGACTGTTCCCAAGGCCGCCCTCAAACAGCTGCGCCCTTGCTTCCCCGTCCACCCT